>Ga0209933_1000098_pt1 | contig 256280 bp, 195 predicted proteins | sample ThiBiot_300_biof_FD_183944 | JGI IMG/M metagenome (GOLD analysis project Ga0209933, IMG submission 183944) | Wastewater bioreactor microbial communities from Cape Town, South Africa - Thiocy_cont_300_biof (SPAdes) | ecosystem: Engineered > Bioremediation > Thiocyanate > Unclassified | place...
TCTTGACCGCTTTCTTTTCGAGTCGCTTTTTGTAAAGACCGATCGCATCAGCTACGGACAGACGGGTGGAGCGTACAATAGAGCGGATTCGTCGTTTATGATTTACCTCGACCTGATAGGTTTTTTCGGGAAGAATTTTCGCTTTGGTCAGATCAAAGGGAAAGCGTGGGTCGTACTGGGTGACCGCTTCCACGTGTACCGTTTCCTGAACCGACGGGAAAATTTCATTCCGTAGGTCTGCTCGGAGTTGCTTAGCTTTTTTGGCGCTCATGTGAATTGATTATTAGTTAACTGTAAATTTTTAGGGCGGGGTAGGGTGAACAAAGAAGGCCAGCGGCAAAAGGCCCCTGGCCTTACTCCCTTTTTATCCACACCATAGAGATAGCTAGGCTATTAACCTGGCTACAGCTTCCCCTTTTATTGGGCAAGAGTTACATGGCTTTCGCCTTTTTCTTGCGTGTTGAATGCAGCACGGTCGATACATCCACCGGACTGCCAGAATTTAAATACGCCAGCAGCTCAGGCTTATAGAAATAGAGCCGGCCGTGCCGCTTCTGGTGAGGGATCTGGCTAATGTTCTGATACACCGTTCCGGGCGCAATGCCCAGTACTTTGGCGGCTCCTTCCACGTCCAATGGCAAATTCTCGTCCACCGCCGAAGCCGACTGGAACGCCTGAACGAGGCCGATCAGGTGGTTTACCAGCCCTTCCATTCGGTTAAGCTGGGCCTGTAATTCGTCGAACGGGTTAGTCATGGCTGGCGCAGGATTTGGGTAATCTTTTGAATGCTCGATTGACTCAGTCCGTATTTCTGGGCCAGATGGCTCAGCACGGCCGTTTTCATGCTTCCTTTTCGGATCTGGCGCTGGTATTGGGCGATGATCGCTTCGTTGCGTTTTTCTTTTTGCTGGCGGGCGGGGGTGAGAAAAGGCATAACAGTCGAAGGTTAGGCGTTGGCGGTCGGCAAACCCAGCCGGACAGCGGTTAGGCTCGTTGACTGGATCAGTTTTCTATTCAGCGTGCGGTGAATAAACTCGCGCCCTTTTTCGGTCCACACCAAATAGTGTTTGGTTTGAGGCTTGCCTGCACTGTCGGTATAAGCGTGGGTTTTCAGATGTGCGTAGTCCTTATCGACGTGGACGGAATAGAGCACCCACGTGCCGCGCTGTTTGTACTGCACACCTGCCATGTGCAGGTGTTTGTTGAGTTTAATGGCACTCATGCCCAGTTCCTGCGCAATAACCGTCGTGGTCAGTTCGGTCGTAGAGGAAAGAACCGCATCGGCGTATAGGGCCTTTGGGCGTAACGCTTCGTTTTCTGCCAGAAGAAGCTCTTTCTGTTCGACCTCCACTAAAAGCGCTTGCAGGGCTTCCTTATAGGTTTGGGGCAGGGAAGGGGCTTCTGCCGTTTTTGCCACAACTAAATCTTCTGCCCAATCTCGAAAGCGTTTAGCTCGGTCTGATTTGATAAAAAAACCAAGTCGAACCACACCCCGTTTTGTCCACCACGTTTCGGCTTGATTTCCAACGGCGTTAGGATTCCTAACGCTGACGAAATGCTTTCCTTCAATCAATTCATCTGTGTGAACAGACTTATGATAACGGATATTCCCATCATCAACGCCGAATCCAGCAGCTACCTCAGCGGTTGTCAATGCCCATTCATGCACAGCATGAGGGCGAACGTTTAGGGCTATTTCGTCGAATTGAAGTTGCATAGACTTAAGCAGTTAAAGGTTGGGCATAAGGATCGTACGACTCCATCCAATCAACTTCAGCCTCAAAAAGCGAGGTAAATCCATTCATTTTGTTACGAAATGTTCCAGCTGTGACATGATGGGCCTCACAGAATGATTTTTGAGCTACTTGCCGTTGGGTATGATTCAACCGTTCATATGCCGATCTGAACCGCGAGCGTAGGCTTTTTGACCGCTTGCTCATCTGCCTTGGATTATTATCTTTGCTTGTCATACGTTTGTCATTTCACTGTCAAGCGTTGTCATTACATTGACATGTGCAAATGTAATTACATTTTATATCGTGTCAATGCATTATGGAAAATTTTTTTGATGAAGTAATTACAATGTCAATACACGAAGGCAAATGGCTTAAGAAAACGCTACGCCAGAGAGGTATCAAGCAGGAGGATTTTGCATCCGACTTAGGACTTTCGCGCAATCAATTGATTGTACTCATGAAGGAAAGTCCCTTCAGCAAGCGGTACCGAGGTGAAATGTTGGCAAAACTTGGTTTGTCAGAAGAGGAGTTTGATAGAATAGCGCAGTTGGAACATGATGAACCAGATGATGAAACCGAACCTGAGTTTCATTCGCCATATAATGCCAAGCATAAGGGGAGTAGCTCGAAGCTAAACATGTGGTGGGTACCAGCCAAAGCAGAAGCTGGGTTCATCAGAGGTTTTGCAAAACGAGTATTTCCCAGTATGATTCAACGAGGTAGTATGCCCTTTATTCAGGGTGAATGTTTTGGTTTTGAAATAGAAGGCTTTTCAATGTTTCCAACCTATTTACCTGGAACATACATTGTTTGTACAATGCTGGAAGATGCGAGTTGGCTTAAGAAGGGGAAAGTCTATGTCTTTCAAACGCACGATGGATTGATTATTAAATTTTTTGAGCGCATTGAAAAAGGATTGATTTATACGCGCGCCGATAACAATAATTTCAATCCTGTCCAGCCGATTCCAGTAGAAGAAATTGTGCAGTTATATAATATAGAATTTGATATGAATCGACCGAAACATTAACATAGAAAACCTACACCGTAACCTTCCTGATATGAAAAACACCTTTACTTTTTTATTGGTCATACCCCTGCTTTTAAACTGCGAACCTTCTAAAGAGCAACTATGCTCAAAAATGGATGATAGCATTCGAAAGCATTATGAGGACATGGCTTTTAAGGCTAATATCCCTTTAAAAATATTTGATATAAAAACAGTTGATTTTAAAATGGTGGGTCAGGACAAAGTAGACTCTCTTACCCATGATCGATATAGTAATATGATGAATGCTTTTCATCAAGCTTTCTTAGCAACTAATGAGGTTGCAAAATCTAAAATTGAATTAATGAAGCTTGGTGGAGAAATAAATGGAAAAGCTTCTGAGTATGATAAAAATAGAGTAGATGAATCTTTAGCCAAATTAAAGGAGCTTAGCGATTCTGTAAATTATTATGTGCGCTTAGATTCTCTATTAGAAATAAAGATGAAGGCTCGAAAAGACGATCCTAAAATCTATTATTTCTCAAAGACATTTACAAAACTGACTGCTGATAATAAGAACACATTAGACACTCTCTATTATGTGCTTAACAAAGATTTCAAAATAATTACACATTAATTTTCTCCACCCTCAATCCTTCCTGAAAAATGAAATGGACTTATACATTCCTTGTATTGGCTGTCCTATTAACGGGCTGCGGTCGCTTTATCCCTACTGAAATTGAGTCGAATAAACTCCTTGGTATTATACCGATACAATATGGCAAAGGTAGTTACCAGGCAACCCAGCAGGTAAGAGCCAGTCGGGAGGATATATTTCGTCAAGCCCGCCGGTGGGCCGCATTTCATGTGCCTGATCCTTCGGCTGCACTTTCAATCAGTGATAATATGCTGGGCGACATTATCACCTATGGATCAATTGCCAGTGTTTCGCTTCAGGAGAAACGCCTTTACGTGAATCTGCCCAGCGTTCAGTATTCAGCAAGCATCGAATGCTATGACAATGCTTACCGGGTAACGCTAACTAATTTTGTCATGCAGGGGCAGCCTACACCTCATCCAATTGAGGTCCGCAATACCGATATAAGTAAAAAGCGGGCCCGACTTCAATACGAAGCGATTGATCAAAAAGTGATAACTATTCTGGAAAGTATTGACGGATTTATTCGCTCAGAAGTAGCAAGCGTGCCAAGATAATCCCAGTCTTAAACGAGTGATTTTGTACACAGCCTCAACTCTTCCTGTCCATGAAAAACCTGTTTACTTTTTTAAGTATCATCATATCTTTTCCTATCGTTGCCCAGAATAACTATGTAGCGACATCACCTAACTCGGCTATACCGGGTAATAATAACGTTTTAGTTGGGCCTAATTCTGGTACTGCCATCACAACGGCTGGGTACAATGTCTTTTTGGGTGCTGGGACTGGTTCTAATACGACTAGTGGAGAAGGCAATGTGTTTATTGGCTATACTACCGGACGCAGCAATATATCTGGAGCGTACAACACCTTTGTAGGGCTTGGGTCCGGTACGCACAATGTAAGTGGTTACCAGAATACCTTTCTTGGAAATAATACAGGTGTTTGGAATACTGCTACTGGTAATACGTTTATTGGGGCCGTTTCGGGTAACTTAAATTCTACGGGTGGAGGCAATTCATTTCTTGGCGCTTATTCTGGCTATGTTAACACGACAGGAAATAACAATACGTTTCTGGGTAGTTATGCCGGCACTAATAATGAAACAGCCTCCGATAATACCTTTGTTGGCACCGAATCTGGCAAAGCAAATTCTACCGGTTTTAGTAACGTTTTTATTGGTTCAGCTTCGGGTAAATCCAACACCACTGGAAATTCAAATATCTTTTTAGGTCATAACAGTGGCATGGCCAATACCACAGGAGGGAGTAATATTTTTGCTGGCGAACAGGCTGGTTACTCCAATACAAGTGGAGGGGGAAATATCTATCTGGGTAATAGTAGCGGAATCAGTAATACAGCTGGTAACAGCAATGTTTTTATTGGTGGTAGTTCAGGCTATAATAACCAGGCGAATTATAACATTTTTATTGGCCTCGCTGCGGGGGCCAGCTTTGAGCCGCCACCTAATACGACATCTGCCGATCCTACTGGATATGCCAATACGATGATAGGCTATAAATCCGGCCAATTCAATCAATCAGGTGCATTCAATACATTTTTAGGTAATGGTACAGGGGCACGAAATACATCAGGCTCTTATAATACATTTTTAGGGTCAGGAGCCGGTGGTGAGGGCGATGGCGTATTTAAAGGTTTATTTATGACGACAGGTATACGAAATACCTTCGTGGGTAATGCCAGTGGCTATTTTATTAAAACAGGCAATGCCAATGTAGCCGTTGGCTCTCAAGCTTCTTTTAATAATCAGTACGGTAATTATAATGTAACTGTTGGGGATTCTTCTGGATTTAAAAGCGTAACTTCTAATAATGTCTATGTAGGGAGTAAGGCTGGCTTCAACAATTTTACAGGAGGAAATAATACATTCCTAGGGTTCAAAGCAGGCTACAATAGTACAGGTTCTAACAACATCATCATCGGCCCTTCTTCTGGTACCGCAATCTCTACAGGTGACGATAATGTGTTGATGGGCTACAACGCCCAGGCCATCGATGGCCTACAAAATGCCATCGCCATCGGTTCCAACTCCCGCGTAGCTGTCAGCAACGCTATGATCTTAGGCAATGGGGTGAACGTGGGCATCGGTACCTCAGCACCCACGGCCCGGCTGGAAGTGGTCAGCGATAAACCCGATCAAAGTGGCTTAAAGCTATCGAGCCTAACAGATAATAGTCGAACGACTCATCAGAGTGATCAGTTTCTAACGGTCGATGGCCAGGGCAACGTCGTCAAGGCCCGATACCAGCTCCGCATTCAGGATCCGGCCCAGTGGAGTGATAAGGTCTTTACGCCTGGCTATTCGCTCAAGTCACTGCCTGCTATCGAACGTTATGTACAGCAGAACGGGCATTTGCCGGATGTACCATCGGCCGAGGAGGTAGCCAGTAAAGGGGTGGATCTGGTCAAGATGAATGCGCTCCTGCTTCAGAAGATCGAGGAGCTGACGCTGCATGCGATTGAGCAGGAGAAGCGTCTGGAAAAACAACAGGCACAATTAGATCAATTACTAAAAACCTCTAATAAGTAAGCTTTTAAAAACCACCGCTTAGTAAAGTGGGGTTGACAATAATCAGCTTATAAGTAGATTTGAATACCCATATCCTTACGTTATAAATCCTCTTTTACAGGGAGTTGCAAGCTACTATGCTATTTAATTCGTATATTTGCGCCCCCTTTTAACTTACACCATTAAAGGGAAAATAATGATTCAACCTGAAACCCCAACTGTAACAACACCTTCAAAATTAGATATACCCACATTTGCAGACTTAGTTACCTATTATGGACCTTATTTAGGCCTGATTATTGCACTGATCATTGTTATCTTGATCCTTCAATATGTTTGGTTCAAACGGGTACTTAAGGCAAATGCAGAAGAAATTAAGCGGCTTGTTGATCATGAAAAAGAACTGAGTACGCGGCTCATGCACTTCATTGATCAAAGGATCGGTTTTAAACCACCGAAGCCTCACCGGTAATAACAAACCGATAGAAGCCCACGTTTATAATAAAATGTCCACTCAAATAGTAGAGATATGCTAACAACCGAATCCATTGTCCTGCTGGTATTGCTTCTTGGATTGCTGTTGACGTTGGCGATTCAAATTAGAAGTACGTTGCAAATTGAAAAGCATAACCTGGTATTGTACAGGCTTCGCGCTACCCATGATGAGGTATTTCTTACCTTAGTTGACAATGTTGATAATGAATCGCTTTCAAGGGAAGAAAAGCTGGAAATGAGAGTAACTATTGAAAAACTTGAAATTATGACTAGGTTTTTTAATAAGGCTAAAGAGCGATTTACTTTTAAAAATCTGTCTCAACTTTTGTTTGCCAAAAACAATTCTCCTTATGTAGAAACTGACATTCAACAACTAAGCCCTGAAATTATAAAGGTAAGAAAGACTGTTACAGGGGCATTGTTATTTGCCTTTGAGCGCTATATTCCTTTTTACTTTTTTCGACTAGTGATGAAACTTTTTACTCTGGCCAGCCAGTTGCTTTTTCTTTTCGGAGTAAAACAGATTTCGAGTAAGTATGAAAAGCTAAAGGAATATAAAAAGGTATTTGAGATATATAAAAATGTAAATAAAAAATACCATCAGTACGAGTTATGTGAAATCTAAAAGATGATTTCACTAAAAAGCCCAGATGAATCTGGGCTTTTTAGTTTTAACGATTTGTTATTACAGCAAATTACTCAAATACTTCCGCGTCTGCTCATCCTCAAAACTGCCCAGGTAGTCCTCCGTTGTTTTGAGGCTGGTATGTCCCAGCGACTGCGAAATAAACGCCACCGGCGCTTCGGAGCGTAGTAGAATCGTCGCAAAGGAATGGCGGGCGGCATAGGTGTTGACCTCTTCCTGAATCCCAAGCGCCTGGGCTACCCGGGCCATGTACTTGTTGGTCTGTTTGACCAGCTGCTTAATGACCGCCTTTTTGCGCCGGGCGTCCATGTCATCATTCAGGTAGGGAAACAGATAATCCATCGGACCCCGGCTTTTATTGCCCCATTCATCGAGAATAGCAAGGCTCTGGGGAAACAGCTTACAAACGACCTTGATCTGTTTGGCCCGGCTGGTACGGGTCGTCTTTTGGCGCACAAACGTCAGTTCTTCCGACTCCAGATTGACATCCTTCCAGCGAAGCCGAAATATATCCGACAGGTTCATACCGTTACACAGGTACGAAAACACCCAAAAACACTTGCTCCGCTGCTCAGTGGTGCCTTCCAGAGTGGGATAGGCGATAATGTCCAGAATCCGCTGTTTGGTCAGCGACTTCTTCACGTTGATCGTTGCCGGTACCGTGTAGCCTTCCTTGGTGAACGGATAGGCATCGGCCGGGATCTGTTTGTTCTGAATGGCGTCGTTAAAGATGGCCCGCAGATTACGGGTATACATGCTGATGGTCGTCAAACCGGCCGGGGTAGGGGTCCCTTTGGGTGAGCGGGGTGCTTTTCCGAATTGCAGCATCCAGTTTTCGTACCGATACAAAAAATCGGGCGTGATATGATGAAGCAGAAGCACAGGAGAATCGCCCAGCAAACCCCGCCGATCGGCGGGCGAGAGCGAATCGATAAACCGCTCGAAGGACCGGGCCGAGGACTTATAGTTATCACTGTTGCCGATTTGGTCCGCAGCTTCAAATTCGGCAGCCTTGGCCCGCATCTGGGAAATGACGTCCGTTTTATTGATTAGTACCGGCCCCTCGCTCTGCCAGGCGGCTTTAAAGCCAGCAATGGAAAAGGGGCGAAGCTGCTGGGCCAGAAGTCTGGCTTTCTCAATATGTGGGCTCAGCAGGTCATAGACCGCCTGGGCTTCGGCCGACAAAGCGATTCGTTTGGCAGGATTGTCAAACCTGGTCACCAGCCGCTCGTACAGGGCCGGTTTGACCACAACACCCTCTTTGATCGGAAAGGCAATGCGCTGGCGGATATTCTGATACGAAACCCGTAGCTTTACACTGTAAAGACCCTCCCTGGTGGGATTAAAGGCGAGGTTGAGCGAGGGGATATTGGGGTTCATGACTAGTGAAAAAATGGCCCAAAGAATGGCCCGAAACTAGTCAAATAGCAGCAAATAACAGCAAAATAGTTTTATTAAAAATGGATAATAATTGGCTAATTATCTGTTAGTTGTCAAGTATCGTAAAACAGGCGGGTAAGGGTATGGAATCGTATCCGCGTGCCTTCTAAGCAGACGGTCAAGCGTTCGAGTCGCTTCGGGATCACTCAGATAATCAAGCACTTATCTAAAATGATAAGTGCTTTTTTGTTTAAACCGCGTTTTAAACAAATATTACCCCGGTTGTTAATCAATAAAAAAGGTCTTGGTACAGACCTGCTTTTAATATTTATCTAATTCCAGTAAATCAACGTTTGATTTTATTCTGGCAAACCGCAAGCATACAAACTTTTAATGGCTTGTAGTCTTCTCCTTATAAGAATCCCTTCAATGCCTGCCACATGTGCTTGGTTGAACAAAACTCGGTTAAGCCCTTTTTGGGAGCTAGGAAGTACGTTCTCTATGAGTTTTGCCATGTCCCATCTGTAATTACTGGCACATAGACGTATATAATAACCAGCGTATTACATTTTTACATACGTTTACTGCTTCATTTTGAGGTTAAAACGTATGAAAGAATTTTCCCTATCCGACCTTTTAAAGTCAATTTGTGGAGAAAAAAGAAGACGGCTGCCATACCAACTCATAGTGCTAAAGAGTTGGTTGTTTTTCCTGCTTGGATTGAGTTTGTTAGGCTTTCTGGGAAATTCATCTGAGGCTTGGGCTCAATGTCCTGCCCATGTTAATCCCGTTGCAAGCCTGACCGTTTTGGCAGGGTCAGTAGTCAATGCAATTAGTTTTGATGGAACATCCAACAGTTATGAGTGGTCCAACTCTAATCCTGACATAGGATTGCCAACCAACGGTAGGGGAACTATTAGCTCGTTCACTGCCCTCAATAGTGGAACCAGCTCACAGACGGCTATCATAACTGTAACTCCAATAACTAAGTCTTCTCCTCTACTGTACGTGAGCTTAGAGCAATCGATAAGCAGTACAACAACTGGATTAGTGGATGTCTATGACCCTATATCTAATACGATTCTTACGTCAATTGAAATCGGTCATGATCCCTTCGGCGTAGCAATCAGCCCGGATGGCAGTCGAGTCTACGTAACTAATAGTCAGTCTAATAATGTAAGTGTGATCAATACCACCAATAATACGGTGATCGCTACCGTCCAGGTTGGTGCTTCGCCGAGTGGCATATGTATAACTCCTGATGGTCATTGGGTTTATGTATCCAATCGGGAATCCAATACTTTAAGTGTTATCAGTGCGTCTACCAATACGGTGCACGCCACTATTCCGGTTCAGAAAGATCCTCTCGGGATAAGTGTAAGCCCCGAGGGAAACCGAATCTACGTAGCATCCAGTTTCAAGGGAGTGAGTGTTATTGATGTTGCAACAAATCAAGTAATAACGACTATTTCAATAGGATATCCTATTGGAGTGAGTGTAAGCCCTGATGGGAAGCGGGTTTATGCTACCAGTGTATCTGAAAGTGCGGTAAAAGTTATTGATGCAGCTACCAATACCATTATGGCATCAATCCCAGTGGGCGATATCCCTTATGGTATAAGTGTAAGTCCGGACGGCAGCCGAGTTTATGTGAGCAATGAACTTTTGAATACAGTAAGTGTAATTGATGCGCTCGCCAGCGCAGTAATTGCTACCATCCCAGTAGGCTTGCGTCCTAATGGGATAAGTGTGAGCCCAGATGGGAAGCGAGTTTATGTGATAAATTCGTTAGGGTTTAGTATGAGTATTATTGATGCGGCAGCCAATACCGTTATAGAAAAAATATTCTTTCCTAAACCAGTTGGGAATAATTTAGGAAACTTTGTTCAGTCGGGTTTATGTAAGGGTGAGCCTGTAAACTTTACAATCACTGTGCTGCCGATGCTCAGTTTACAGGCTAACTCCACTCTTAGCGTCAATCAACCCATATCAGTAACGGCTACTGGTTGCTCAGGGGGGGGGACCATTAACTGGAGCCCTCAGGGAGGGCTTGGCTCGGCAGATGGAGCTGTCTACACTTTCTCGGCACCCGGTAGCTATACCCTTTCTGCTTCCTGCACTCTGGGTAGTTACACCAGTCAGACTAGTACTCCCACGACACTGACAATACTGCCGTCAGTACCAATTTTCGCGATTGCTTCCGTCAACCTGATCAGCTGCGAGGCCACCGATACTGGTCGGCGATTGATCAAGTTCGATCCCGTCTACACGGGGCAGACAGGAGAGAAGATTGTGCTTGCTATTGCCTACGATAACTTCATTACTGATCAATCAGGGCCCTACACTTTAGAAGTGCCTATTGATCAGACGATTCTGACGTTTATTGCTCAACAGGGAGGTACTACGGCCATTTACAACTACCGCTGGCTGGATGCCTGTACACAGGCAACATCCAATCAACAGCCGATCACTACTGGTATTCCTAGTCAGACAGCCCTGGTAGGGCAAGCATATCAGCTTAACCTGGCTACTTACTTTGTTGATCCGAATAAAGATCCTTTAAGGTTTATCGTATCCGGTCTTCCCGACCATCTAAAGTTGACAGGATCCATCATAAGCGGCACTCTCTCCAGTACAGAAAGTTTTGTGATCAGTGTAACGGCGGTTAATCCAAAGGGTTTGTTCGTATCGACGACTTTTCAGCTCACAGTCAATGAGGTAATCCCACCAACTCAACCCTTTACTATAGTTAGTGTCATCATGAATGGTTGTCAGAATTTGGGGAATAATCTGCGGCTGGTGAGTTTCTCTAATCAATACGCTGGTCTAACGGGGGAGCCGATCGTACTGGCGATGACTAATGGATACATCACTACGCTGGCAGGACCTTACAGCCAAACTCTATCAACTGATCAGCCGCTTTTAACTCTGATTGCTAACCAGGGAGGGGCAACCGCTGTCTTCAACTACAATTGGCTGTCGGCTTGTGGTAGTGGAGCGCGTCGAGCGATTGGGGAGATATCGACTGACTTGCAGGTGAAAGTACTGGGTAATCCGGTGCAGGGCCAACAGGTGGAGTTGGAGATTCGGGGCGTGGTAGGGAGTTGGGTAGAGGTATCATTGCTGGATGCCCAGGGGCGCTCTAATCACCAGCAGCGGTTGACTTGGTTAACGGACGGGGAGCGAGTGAGTGTACCTTTAGCTCCAGCTTTAGGTATGCAGTTGGTTAAGGTACAGACTGAAAGTCAATCCCAAACGCTGAAAGTAATCAAGGGTCGCTAACATAGGAGCAGTAACCGATTTATTCCATCAAAGTTGGGTCTTACTCTCCTTGGGCTGGTACAAGGCAAAATCCATACCCAGTACTTTCAGGTATATTATAGGGAGCTTACCACCTTGCATCTGGGTGCGAGGTCCTCATTAAAGCTAGCCAAGGAAACGCATTATCAGGACTTATTCTAAAGACTTTTCTTCGGCATACTACCTCTAATAGCTGGCTATGTCTTTTTGCAGGTATCCAAGTGAGCGATAGGAGCATTTTGCTGTATGCTATTTGGTTTGGGAGTTGAAAGCTGGGAAGGGTTAGAGTGCCACGTCGTGTTATACCACCTTGCCAAATAAGGCGATCTACAAAAACTTATTTTAGTAAATAAAAATTTTAAAATGGTTATATATTGGGAGTGATAGATAAAGTTTATACATGGCCGATATACGCGTTATGGGCCAAATACCCATTTCTGGTTGTCGCTTTTTATCGATAAAGCGCTTCGTTTTGTCCAACGATATGGGCTCCCATTCAACTCCGCTTGGTGGTTCGATAGATGGCAACTTCAGTGAAGCCATTAAAGGCCAGCAAACCAACTCAGCTAGTTGTAGTTATCAGTCATAGTGTTTGAATCAAAACGAGTTAGCTGTCGCTTGTACTAACCACAAAGTACCCCTATGACCATTAGGAAGTTACTACATTGGATTACACCACTAACGTTAGGAGCTTTAGTGGGTCTCTACGAGATCCTGCATGGCTTATATTATGTACTGTACGGAACACCCGAACAGAAGCGAGATTATCCACTCGAGATTGTACTAGGTCTGCCTATCATGGTCATTTGCCTTGGGGGACATTGGGTGATAAGTCGGCTTACACATTCGAATACGCGCACTATCTGGATTATTGAATCAATATTGGTGGGGCTGACCCTGTACGGTTTTTATCGGTCGTAAAAGTGCATAGTACGGTCAGAAACGGAGCGGACAGCATTTTAGTCAGAACTCAGTATGAATAATATCGTAACGATTTGTTAGGCAACAGCCGGGCTGAAACAGCTAATTTATTGGCAAAAGGGTAGGAGTAGAATTAGGGATTCCCAGTAGGCGATCTTGCTCCTTGCCCATGTAAATTACTAATCGAGTGAAACGTTAAATTTTACTATGAGTAGCACCTCTGATGGTCATCCAACCATGCATATATCTAAATCCTGAATGGGCTATAAAACTCTTGCAGATGAAGATGGTGATTGCAGAATAAAGAGAAATCTATTAATCTGTCGTGACTCTGCATCAGTGGATTTAGAAAGCCAGTAATGCGTCTATTCCATAAAATGAAGTGCCTCTTTGAAGCTATGTTGCTACTGTTTCTAAGAAGTTTCTAAGATCTGATTAAGGCCTTTCTAAGTATTTCAGGTGTTATTTGCTCTGTTCGCAACTAGCCGACAGCGGATGGGGCTGTCTCGGAGACGCCCAATAATTCATTTATTTATAGCGAGTTATGTCAAGACCATGAAGCTGGGTGTCGATGCACTCGTCTGACCAATGGCTATGCGGTGGTTAAGAAAAATTTGCCAGTAGATAGCTGGATGGTTCGCCAGCATCTCGTAACCGCTTTTTCTATGAGTAACACGATAGAGTATCCGCAACGATCGCTTGGTCTTACGTTCACCCCAGACCGTAAGGCCCGGCTACATATATGGGCGCCTTTTGCTGAAAAAGTGGTCGTTACCCTCCCCATGAAATCGTTGGAATTACCTTTACAAAAGGGTACTGACGGGTATTGGAATACCGAAACGGATCAGATCAAACCCGGTGATTTATATACGTTTGTCATTAACGACGAGCAGGAATGCGCTGACCCGGCGTCGCTCATACAGCCTCAGGGAGTTTATGGGCCTTCTGAAGCTTTTGATACATCAGCTTTTTACTGGGAAGATGCGCACTGGATCAATCCGCCTATCAACGAATACATCATTTATGAAGTCGATATCTGCACCTTTACACCAGCAGGTACCTTGAAGGCGTTGATCCATAAACTGAATTACCTGAAAAAGCTGGGTGTTACGGCTATTCTGCTCAGGCCGGTCCCCCCGTTTCTGAATCCTAACGATCAACAGCCGGGATCGCCTTTTTTATACGCTGTTCAGTCGTCCTGCGGTGGTCCGGCTCATCTGCAACAATTGGTAAATGCCTGCCATTTTGAAGGAATTGCGGTTATTCTGGATCTAGTATATCAATGGGGCGAACAACCTGCAAAGGAGGTAGGAAACGTTGGCTTTCTGGGCCATTCGCAGACTCGTATGCCTAATCGTAAACCGGCTTTGTCCCATGAGGCTAATGAGCGCTATATTATCGAAAATATGCTCATGTGGTTCCGGGAGTTTCATATCGACGCGCTCCAGTTGACGGATAGTCAAACCCTGCCCGATGCTGACCAGCTACTTCATCAGATGCGAACGCATACGAGTGCGTTGACCCGCATCACCGGACGGCAATACTACCTGCTGGCTGAACACGCTATCACGCAACGCCTGTCTGGTAACGATCAGCAGACTGGCGATCTATTTGTAGAGCAGGTGCCGCCCGAAAAAATGGCTGAGGCAACCGGGATATCCTTTGATCAGGATATGGTCATCCGACGGTGCCAAACCCGGCATTATCAGGAATCGTATCTGTATGATTCAGACTTTTCGGCTGCACTCGATGAGTTATTCGATCAGGGAGATGGCGATGGGGTAGGCGAAGGGCTGATGTCTATTGCGCAGAAATGTGCTAAAACCCATCCTAGCCTGCTGGAGGCCTATGCTGATCAGTCATTGTCTACGGAATTTGTGAAGCTGATGGCGGGCTATATTATGGTAAGCCCCTGTATACCTACCCTGTTTATGGGCGAGGAGTGGGGGGCTATGAATCCGTTTCAGACACTGACTCCCGGCGAGCCAGTTTCAATAGGTTCGGTTCCTGAATCGCTGCTCGTCGATCAGGAAAGCCAGTCGGTCTCTGCGTTGCCCTGGGAAAGGCTGAGCGAGCAATCCTGTAGCACCTTATATCAGTATTATCAGTCGCTTACGGCGCTCCGGCGACAACAACCTGCCTTGCATCACCTCAATTCGGGGCAAACCCGGACCATTCAAAAGCAGGGTGAGCCAACCATCCGTATGCACCGATCGTATAAAGCCAATGAGGTGGTATGTCTGATGAATTTTTCGCCTGAAAAGCAAGTCGTTACCTTGCCTGAATCGAGAAATGGCTGGCAGAAACTGCTCGATTCGGCCGATCCGGTCTGGGGTGGTCCGGGCCAGTCGCCCGAGTTGGTGACGACTACTACAATGCTGACACTACAGCCCGAATCAATCGTCGTTTATAAAGCACAGTCCTGAACTTGTTTGGGCGAGATAGCAAACGCATAAACCCTGCCTATATGGCACTTAAAAGTGCAAACCGATGAGTGATTCTGGTACATGCTAACTAGGTTTTAAAGCGTCGTAAGGTTGGCGTTGACCTGATCTGCGTTAACGTGATGATCTAGTTTTCACTGAGCAACTTTAATAACACACCATTAGTCCAGCCGAAGCCGTCCTGATTAGGGTATTCACCGCCTTTAGCTGCGGCCGTACTAACTACGTCGTATTTTTCGACCATCTTGCCCGACGCTTTGTAGACCCGTAGATTTTCGGCTACCCAGTGTGTCTTAACCTTATTAGCCAGTGGAACCTGACGATACGTGCGGAGTCCCTGAATAGCTATCCATTGCAGTGGTGCCCAGCCGTTGGGCGCATCCCACTGCTGCCCCGTAGTTTGCAGTGTCGCCGTTAGGCCGCCCGGTTTCAGAAACGATTGTTCCACCTTGCGGGCCACCGTCACAGCCTGGGCCGACGTAGCAATTTTTACAAAAAGAGGGTATACCCCCGCCAGCGTATAGACCAGCGATGGTTTGCGGGACACGAAATCATAATCGAAAAAGAAGCCGCTTTTAGGATTCCAGCAGTAGCGCTGGATGGCGATACGGCGTTGCTGGGCCAGTTGCTCATAGGTTTTCGAACGAGTTAGATCGCCTTTCAGTCGGTACCCGTCTGCCAATGTTTGCTCCAGATTGACCAGTAGCGTATTTAAGTCGACGGGAACGAAATCGGTCGTGTGAATCGTGCGTAGATTTTTTCCATCCCGGAACCAGCGACTGCTGAAATCCCAACCCGACTCGGCCGCAGCCCGAAGATGCCGGTAAAGAACCGCCGGATTTCTGGTATGCCGGACCAGTTGCACATCCTCTCGATACGATTCCGGGCGCGGGGTTGATTGGTCGTCATAGTAACGATTCATATACACACCTTCGGCCAGTTGTACCACCCGTCGGTAAGCCGGTTGTTGTGTTGTTAACCGATCTTTGCCATCCATCCAGAAATCATACTCCTGCTGGAGTTCGGGCAAATAGGTGAGCAACGCCCGACGTCCCTGAATTTCTGTGAGCAGATTGACCATGAACGAGAAAAACGGCGGCTGTGACCGACTCAGAAAATACGTTCGATTTCCGTTGGGAATAAAACCAAACGTACGGATCAGGTAGGCGAAGTTATCGACCATATTTCTAATCAGCGCTGTTTTGCCCGACGCCCGAAGGCCTAACATCGTGAAATAGCTATCCCAGTAATAAATCTCTCCAAAGCGCCCACCGGGCACGACGTACGGATTTGGCAAGGGAATCAGCGACCCAGCCTGTTCACCTGGTTTAGAACGGGGCGTGGCCGGGCGAGTGAGTACAGGCCATAGATCGGTTATGTGCTGGCTCGCTGATTGACCGACGCGACTCGTGTAGCCCGATGCGGACTTGGTCGGTAGTGTAAACTGTTGTAAAACAAACGCTTTTAGGGTGAAGTCGTTACGCTGCCGGGCTTTCTCGTAGCTCGTCAGAATGGCTTCTGGCGGGTAGTTGGGAATGCAGTCGGCAAAGGTTTTCGAATCGGGGAAAACCGCTTTTAGCTGAACGGCTTCAAATAACTTACCGAATTGCTCGTCGGGGCCTGGTAGGGATTGTTGTTCTGGGCTGGCGTTTTTAAGGACCTGCTGCCCCTGACTGGCGGGTAGGCTACTAAAAAAGAAAACAAGAACTAAGAGGTATTGAATCGGATGGTATTGTTTCATGAAGTTCCGTTTATGGATAGGGCGTTCGATTAGAACGACCCTATCCCATCAACTGTCTCAGGCACAAACGCTTTCGCTACAGTGTCCGGCCGGTCTATAATCGATTGAATGATCTGCAGCGGTACGCGTACCCATTCGGGACGATGGCTTAACTCCTGATTTAAATCCGAGATGGCTTTTTCGAGCAGATAGGTTTCCAGCATCATTTGCAGATCGTCGGGATCGTCAGGAATGAACGAGCTGCCCTGAACTGTATCCAGATAGGCCTCCATAAAAAAGTTGCTCATGCACTGCGCCCAGAATCCGGCATAGGGTAGTAGGGGAGCAGTATCTTCGGCCGTTACCTGATTTGTCTGTAAAAAACCTTCGTAGCCGACGTAGTAAAACGAGCGGATCAGGGACGCTACATCGCGCAGGGGCGACCGCTTCAAGCGACGTTCGCTGTAGCTCCGGCCCGACTCGCCACCGAAATCCTGAATAGCGATGTCTTTTCCCGTCAGCAGAATCTTTTCCAGTTGCAGATCGCCGTGAATGCGGATTTTCGTGCTGACCAGTTTTTTACCATAAATGCGTTTGAACAGGGCTAATACCTCTTCTTTTCGGCCTAGTATCCGTTCCACATCCTGCCGTACATCGTCCGGAAGGCGTTGAAGGTTCCGTTTCTGCGTCTGGTAGCTTTCGCGAACCAGCGATTGGAAACCGGCATATAAAGAGCGCTGATAATGGAGGGAGAACTCTTCCGGTGAAAAATCGCCCAGTGTCTTGTCAGACGCCAGTGCCCGATGCATCTGGCCGATTCGTTCCCCTAAAAGGCGAACCTGCTCGGCGGCACGATGACCGATCAGCTCCTGAGTTTCATGCCCAAGCTCAGCGAAGGAGACGGGTTGGCTCAATGTACCCAGGCTGGCATTCACCGCATCGGCCAATTGTACCGGATTGCGGGCCAAAATCCGTTCAATGAAATTGTTGATGCGCTCCAGTACGTACTGCTTGCCATCGCCATGCTGCGCTACCTGTTTCTGCATGACGGCCAACATGATTGGCTCGCCAGAAACAAACATTTCGAGCATACCCGCAAACGGAGGCACATTGGAAAAACCGGCCTTTTCCGACAGGAACCAGCTTATTTCGGCATCCGGGTTGATGGATCGGTCGACCTTCCGATATACTTTCAGTACGAAACAGTGGTCGTAGACAATAGAGGCATAGGCTGGGCCGGAAGCCGCCAGTTTCGACTTTATTGTGCTGTGCTGTGCTACGTAATCCGTTAGCATTGGCTTACTTTGACGTACCAGATTGCCTTCTGCAGGCCTGTTTTCCCCAGCTATTTTCTGAAGTAATGCCTGCTGTACATCGGGGAGGTACAAGCCATCGCAGAGTACGCCCGACTCATGGCCCAGATGCAGATCAGCCAATACAGCCTGGGGGCAGCTATGCAGCAGAAGAGCGGACTGTAATTCGTCGGCAAAGGCAACGACCAACTGGAAAATTTCGGGCAGGCCGCGCTCGTACGACACCTCAAGCAACAGAATATAGGCCGAGCCTACCGGCAACATCAGTGGGGCATGGTTCAGGATCGTAACACTCCGCATGGTTACACGCTTTTCCCGGAACCAGTCCGTTCGGAGCAGATAGTCGGGTAACACTTTCGTTTCCAGTCGTTCGCGGGTGTTGTGATTCAGGATTTGTCCCCAGAGAGCAACGTGTAGTTCGGGCAACTGGAGCGGGCTAGTCTGATTTACAGCTGCTTTTTCCAGGACAAACCATTGGTAGTCGTGAGGAGCCAACGTGAAGAAATACGTTTCCCGTTCGGAAATGGCCGGGAACGCATTCCGGCTGAATAACTCCACAGGGATGTATCCACCGAAGCCATCCAGCTCGATCTCGGCAGGTTGTGCATATTTCGACAGGTTGATGATAATCAGCAGGGTCTGCTCTTCGTAGGTGCGGGTAAACGCCAGCACTTTCGGATTTTCGACGTTCAGGAACCTCATATCCCCCCGGCCAAACGCCTTGTATTTCTTTCGCAGCGTCATCATCCGCTTCATAAACCAGAACAGCGACGAGGTATTCTGGCGCTGGGTTTCAACGTTAACGGACTCGTAATGGTACTCCGAATCGAGAATGGTAGGTAAATACAGCTTATGCGGATTGGCAGCCGAAAAGCCCGCATTCCGATCGGGCGACCATTGCATGGGTGTGCGAACTCCGTCGCGGTCGCCCAGGTACACGTTGTCGCCCATCCCGATTTCATCACCATAATACAGAACGGGTGTACCGGGCAACGAGAAGAGCAGTGAATTCATCAGCTCGATTTTCTTCCGGTTGTTGCTCAGAAGGGGGGCCAGTCGATGGCGGAGACCGAGGTTAATGCGGGAGCGGGGATCTTTGATGTACGTTTTGTACATATAGTCCCGTTCTTCGTCGGTAACCATTTCCAGCGTCAGCTCATCGTGGTTGCGGAGAAAGATGGCCCACTGGCAGTTTTCGGGGATAGTGGGGGTCTGATCGAAAATGTCGGTGATGGGGTATCGATCTTCCATCTGCAACGCCATAAACAGACGCGGCATAACCGGGAAATGATAATTCATGTGGCATTCATCGCCATCGCCAAAGTACGACGCTGCATCTTCGGGCCACATGTTGGCTTCGGCCAGAAACACTACCCCCGGAAAATGGTCATCGATGTGCTGGCGTAGCTGTTTCAGAAAAGCGTGTGTTTCGGGCAGGTTTTCGCCATTGGTGCCTTCCCGCTCGAACAGATACGGAACGGCATCGAGCCGGAAGCCATCCACGCCCATCTCGCACCAGTAGTCGATGATGTTGAATATCTCGCTTTGAACAAGCGGGTTGTCGTAGTTCAGATCCGGCTGGTGATGAAAAAAGCGGTGCCAGTAGTATTGCTGCGCTTCGTGATCCCAGGTCCAGTTGGAGTGTTCGAAGTCCTGGAAAATAATGCGGACATCGTTGTACTGGGTGGGGTTGTCGGTCCAGACATAGTAATCGCGTTCGGGCGATCCTTTTGGCGCTTTTCGGGCGCGTTGAAACCAGGGATGCTGATCGGAGGTGTGGTTAATGACCAGCTCTGTGATAACTTTCAGGTTCCGCTGATGGGCTTCGTGAAGCAGCGTTTTAAACTGGTCGATGGTACCGTACGACGGGTTGATGGTGTAGTAATCCGCAATGTCGTAGCCGTCATCGCGCAGGGGCGACGGATAGAAGGGTAACAGCCAGATCGCCGTAACGCCCAGTTCCTGAAGGTAGTCCAGTTTCTGAAGCAAGCCCTTAAAATCACCGATGCCGTCGCCATTGCCATCGCAAAAGGCTTTGATGTGCAATTCATAAATAATGGCGTCCTTATACCACTGGAGATTGCCCTGAAGATCTATGTTCGTTTCTGTCATGATTTCTGGAAGTAAACGGTTCGATTGGTCGATAGCGCTAGCCTGACTGGTACTGAACCCGACTCTATCGACAAACAGGATTTTGGCAACTTCTCGATTCGAGCTAAGAATCTGCTTACAGACCGCTTAGAAATTACTTAGAACGCTTTTGAGACTTGGTTGTTTAGCGGGAAATCAAACTTTTGATGGAACGTCTCTAAGAAGTTTCTAAGATTTACTTAAGTCGGTTTTAAGCTTGATAGACGTCTTTTGTACTACACACTGCGCGTTCAGTAACGCAACAAGCCTGCATGACAACATCTAAAACTCCGTTTAAACGCCTGATTATTGTTTCCTATCGATTACCATTTACCGTTAAGGAAAAGCAGGAAGGTTATGAACTGGTCCAGAATTCAGGAGGTCTGGTATCGGCCGTTTTGTCGATGGCCGGGCAGATGGGGCAGTCGTCCGATGGCTTACCGACCAAAATTCACTGGGTAGGGCATGCCGATTCGGCCTTTCAGGAGGTGGATGCGTCGGTTTTTGAGAACGAAACGTTTGTGGCTCATCCGGTTTTTGTCGATGAAACGGTTCACACGGGCTTTTACTACGGATTTAGTAATGATCTTGTCTGGCCCTTATTCCATTATTTTCCGTCGTATGCTTCGTTTCGGGAAAGCGATTTCGAACACTATCAACAGGCCAACACTTGTTTTCTGAAGGTTCTGAATGACCTGATCGAACCCGGCGACCTGGTCTGGATTCACGATTTTCAACTGATGCTGTTGCCTCAGATGGTGCGTCAGGCAACTCCCGACGCGTCGATTGGTTATTTCTTCCACATCCCGTTTCCGACGTATGAAATCATCAAGTTACTCCCTCGTGCCTGGCGACAGGAGTTGTTAAGGGGTGTTCTGGGGGCCGATGTCGTTGGGTTTCATACGGCCGATTATGTGCAGCACTTTATGCAGAGCGTGGCCGAAGTGCTGGAGCTACCCATTATTGATCAACGGATTGTGTTAGCCGATCGGTCGCTGCTGGTTAAAGAGTTTCCCATCAGTATCGATTTCAATAAGTTCGATCAAAGCAGCCAGGACGCCGATGTTATCCAGACCCGGTTGCGCGATCAAGCCATGCTGCGTCACAACCGCCTTATTTTTTCGGTTGATCGGCTCGATTACACAAAAGGAATCATGTATCGATTGCGGGGCTTTGAGCGGTTTCTGGTTCAGCATCCCGAATGGCATGACCGGGTTACGTTTGTGATGACGGTGGTGCCCTCGCGCGATAAAATCGGTCAGTACCAGGACCTTAAACGTGAGATTGAGGAAACAGTTGGCCGGATCAATGGGCTATTTGGCACCATTGGCTGGCGGCCTATTGTTTATATGTATTCGTCGCTCTCGTTTACTGAACTGATGGCGCTCTATACAGCCTGCGACGTTGCCCTGATTACCCCGCTCCGCGACGGGATGAATCTGGTCTGTAAAGAATTCATTGCCAGTCGGCACGATCACCGGGGTGTGCTGATTCTAAGCGAGCTGGCGGGAGCAGCCCAGGAACTTCGGGAGGCTATCATTATCAATCCGACCGATACCCAGGAAGTCGCTGAGGCCATTCAGCAGGGGCTTACCATGCCCGAAGCCGAGCAGGAGCAGCGGTTGATAACCATGCGTAAGCATCTGCAGAACAATAATGTGTTCCGCTGGAGTCATGATTTCCTGTCGTCTTTTCAGGGCGCTCGCGAAAGTGAATCTGAGCTGGAAACCGACCTACCGATTGCTTCATTTGTCAGTTCGTTCGAACAGGCTCAGCAGCGCCTGCTCCTGTTCGATTTCGACGGCACACTGGCCCCTATTGTGAATGATCCGGCACTGGCTTGTCCGTCCGATGCCTTAAAGAAAACCATTCAGCGCTTGGCCGAAACCAGCGATGTGGTCGTCATTAGTGGCCGTAATCGGGCGTTTCTGGAAAAAACATTCGCGGGTATTCCGGTTTATCTGGTTGCCGAACACGGCGCTTTCCTTCAGAAACCAGACCAGCCCTGGGAGCGACTCGATTTATCAAGTGATGATTGGGTCGATTCGGTTCGGGCGATGATGACCCCCTATGTCGAACGTGCCCCCGGCTCATTCATCGAGGAAAAAGAAACCTCCATTGCCTGGCATTATCGAAAAAGTGAGGTTGATGATATTGAAAATCAGGCCGTTGATCTGGCTACCCAATTGCGAAGTACTGCCTATACAATACCGTTGACGATTATTCAGGGAAGTAAAGTGGTGGAAGTTAAAACCGCACAGCATAGCAAGGGCACCGTTGCCAATGCCATTTTTGAGCAAAAACCGTATGATTTTATCGTGAGTATTGGCGACGATACCACCGATGAGGATATGTTTCGGCAGTTACCCAACTGGGCGTATACTGTAAAAGTGGGCGCTGGGCTTTCGTTTGCCCGTTACCGCCTGGCACGGCAACGCGATGTCGAAAGGTTGCTGGAACGAATGAGTGAGGTAGTCGTTGAAGCCTCCTGAAACCAGTTACTTACCTGCTTTTGATCAGGTCGTCGACTCGGTTTTCAGGCTTGGGCGATTCGTTTAGCTTTTGGCGTAAATGCCTGTAATGCGGTGGAAGCTTATCGAAGTTTGAGCTTCTGAGCCCATACCAGGCGCTGGCAAAATAGCTAAGAGCGCCTATCGCCAATATGACTAGGGTCACGATCAAAAATAGCAGCATGAGATAGTTAACGTTAAGGTGAACAACCCAAACAACATTGACCATACCCTGCCAGTAAGAAAACAGGGTATGGATCAATGCATGGGAAAGCGCATGTTCACCGCTTTGTAGGGGCAAAGTGGCGGTAACGAATAAGGAATTACTTAAACAGACCTTAGAATTTGATTAGAGCCATGTAAGGTATTGTTAGTCAATAAATTAGCGAGGGTGAGTTTAACCAATGAATTCGTTTCGTGGTTTACTACTATATACGGGCTGCTCATCGGGAGCCTATTGAACTATGAAACTATTAGTAGTAGAAGATGAGGCCAAGACGCTACAGGCCATTCAGCAGGGACTGGAAGAAAGCCAGTTTGAGGTCGATATTGCCTACGACGGGTTGATTGCCAAGCGGTTGGCGTTAAAAAACAATTATGCGGCCATCATTACAGATCTGATTTTGCCAGGTCTTAACGGTTATGAACTGTGTCGCCAGCTTCGTGCCGAGGGGCTTACTACACCCATTTTGATTCTGACAGCGCTGGGCGAAACGGATGATAAGGTTATGGGCTTTGATGCCGGGGCCGATCAGTACCTGACCAAGCCATTCCAGTTTGCCGAATTACTGGCCAGAGTCCGGGCGCTGACCAAACGGGGTACGCAGGTTGCTATGACCGCCCAGACTTTGCGCTATGGAGGCATTGAAATGAATCTGGATGCTAAAACCGTTACCCGCGACGACAAACCGATTGATCTGACGGCGAGGGAGTTTGCGCTGCTGGAGTTTCTGATGCGTAATCAGGGACGGGTACTTTCTAAGCCGGCCATTGCCGAACACGTCTGGGATTTGAATTTCGACACGGGGACCAATGTCGTCGAAGTTTACATTAACTACCTCCGTAAAAAAATCGATAAAGACTTTCCTAAAAAGCTGATCCATACCCAGTTTGGTATGGGCTACATGTTTAAGGAAGAATGAATGAGCGGGGGCAGGGAGCAGGGTGAGGGGTAGCGTATAGACCCGTAACACCCTGCCCCACGCACCCTGCTCCCTGCCCCTCGCCCTATGACTATTCGAAATCGGTTGACGATACGCTTTACTGGCCTGGTTTCCAGTATTTTGTTACTGGCCTTTGTGAGCATATACGCTTTTTGCTGGTATTTCATTTCGTCGGACTTTTACCGTCGGCTCGACCGGAAAGCCAACACGATTGGGGATATGCTGATTCGGCATCGGTTGAATACTGATCTGATTCGGCAATTGACCCGGATTCGTAAAGATCAGCTACCCAACCAAAAGATCATTGCATTCGACCAGCGGGATTCCATTATTTTATCGACCAACGAAGCGATTACCCTAACCCTTCCCGAATCTATACTGGGCGATATTCGTCAGGTTCGGGAGAAGGCGTTCCGGCAGGATAAGTACTATGTGGTTGGTACGCGGTTCATGACGGCTTCCGGCCAATTTGTTGTGATTGCCAGTGCTGAGAATAGGTATGGCGATGAATTCTTACGGCGGTTATTCTGGTCGCTGACAGGCCTTTTCTGCCTGATTGTAGCCATTACGGCCTTTTCCGGCTGGTTTTTTGCCGACGATGCCTTACGCCCGGTGCAGGCTATGGACCGCACACTCAATGCCATTTTTCCAAAAAACCGCGACGAACGATTACCGTTGCACCACGATAATGATGAAATAAGCCGCTTATCGCAAACTATCAATCAACTGCTGGACCGAGTCAACGAATCGTTTCGGCTGCAACGGATGTTTGTCGCCAATGTATCGCATGAACTTAAAAATCCGCTTACCCTCATCAGTTCGCAACTGGAAGTGAGCCTGCTGAATGAGCGAGGTCCTGAAGCCTATCGGCAAACCATTCGCTCAGTGTTGCAGGACGTGACTGAGCTGTCCAGTTTAACCCACGAACTGCTCCGGCTTTCACAGCTCAACCAAAATGATGCCGTTAGTTTGCTGACCGATCGGGTGCGTATCGATGAAATCGTTTGGGATGTTCGCGCCCAGATAAAAGCCATCAATCCGCTGTATGCTGTCACAGTTCAACTCGGCACATTACCCGAAGAGCCTGATCAATTGTCCGTTCAGGGGAACAAAACATTACTGGAAACAGCCCTGAAAAATCTGACTGAAAATGCCTGTAAGTTCTCGGATGATGGGAAAGCGGAGGTAAATGTAGATTTCCTGGATGCCGCTGTTACCATCCGCATCCAGAACCAGGGGAAGCCCATACCCACTGCTGATTTGCCGTATATTTTCGAACCCTTTTACCGAAGCAGTAAAACGGCTGAGGTGCGCGGGTATGGAATTGGTCTGTCGCTCGTTGAGCGTATTGTTCGGCTACATCGGGGACATGTACAGGTCAGTTCATCCACAGGCCAGCCGACCGTATTCAGTATTGTTCTTCCCCGGCAATAGCTACCAGTTTATAAGTAAGCGTTTTGCCCAGGTAGGGTGAGGGCAGATTCTTAAATCTGCCCTAGTGAGGTTTCTCAAAACCGAACGATTTGTCTGGCTCGGTTTTGAGAACCTGCCTCCACGAACTCAAATAGTTTCTAAGAATATTCTAAGGAGTTTATCAGCGAATACTAATTCGACGGAGGCAGATTTGGTTGTTTACTAACCTACCCTTAGCTGTAAATAAACCAGACACATGATCCGTACAACCCATCCTTATACCCCATTTTTTCCACCGGGGCCCGCAACGCCAACCCGAAAACGACCGACGAACGATCCTTTATTCGACGATGATCCGCCACCTCAGCCCGATTGGCTGTTAATTCTGATGTGTGCCCTGTTTTTGTTGACCCTCTTTCTGGCCTGGTACGTCGATATTCCGCGCTTATTGCACTAATTGGGCGTCTATCTACTACGTTATTCGATCAGTAGTTTAACTTTTTTGCTTTTGGTGCGGCTCTGTAACCAGCGTTCGATTCGGCGTTTCTCGGTAGGTGTGTGTTTCCGGGAAAACTGTGCATAGACAAGGGTAACCGTATCGGGTCGGTTACTGGTTGTGTTCATCACCAGAGCCCTGGTCGCTGTAAATGTGCGTACATCGGGCATAAGTGTTTTGAGTTCATTACGCAGGTCGGCAACTGGAAGGCCAGCTATCTGATTTCGCCGGATGTAGTTTTGCAGTGAGTCGATGGTCTGATCTTTTCGGGCTATGGCACCCTGACTGTATTTGATCATCTGGTCGGCCAGGGTATTGGTAATGGCATTCATATCGACTTCGGTATCTTTAAAATTCCCCTGTTTAATTATGAGTTGAGCATCCTGGATTCCATAGGCTCCCATCCTGTTCTTCAGTTCGTTAATAGAGTCCTTCGGTAGTGGTTCGCCTACTAGGGTTAGTTCCAGTTTACTCTGTTGGCGATTATACCGGGCTGCGTAATTAATGACCTGCCGATACTGGAATTCGCATTCGTTGGACACAAACCGTTTGGCCGACTGCTCGAAGATGGTTTTACGGACAATCTGATAGGCAAGGTACGTGCTGGGTACAATAACGATCAGGACGGCAATCCAGATGGTATTTCGAACCCGGCGCTCAACATCAGGTGATAGATACTCCTTCTTATGGAAATTCAGAAAGCGTACCATCAGGAATGTAGACAGGCTGATACAGATGCAGTTGATCAGAAATAGGTAAAAAGCGCCGGCGAAGTAATAGAAATTGCCCGTTGCCAGTCCATACCCTGCCGTACAGAGCGGAGGCATCAGGGCAGTAGCAATAGCCACTCCCGGAATCACGTTCGTTACTTTTTCCCGACGCGATCCGGCAATGATCCCGGCCAGCCCGCCAAAAAAAGCAATAAAGGCGTCCCAAACGGTAGGCGATGTACGAGCCAGCAGTTCGGATTGCGCAATATGCAGGGGGCTTATCAGAAAGTAGATGGTCGAGGTGAGCAGGCTGATAAAGACGGCAATGCTGATGTTCTTGATGGCTCGTTGAATCAGCGTCAGATCGTTAATGCCGATACCCAGACCAATACCCATAATCGGGCCCATCAGTGGCGAAATGAGCATGGCGCCGGTAATAATCGCCGGGGAGTTGACATTCAGGCCGATGGAGGCAATAAAAATGGCGAAAATGAGCGTCCATAAATTAATTCCGCGAAACTCGATGCCTTTACTGATCGACTGGATAATCTCTTCCTCCTCGGCTTTGTCTTCGTCCAGACTAAACCTGCCACGAAGAATTCGACTAAACTGAGCAAACACGTCAGAGCGGTTTGCCCGTAGGTTGTTTTGATTTTCAGTAATCATTTTGGTGTAGTGGGCTTAGGATTCCTGATAACTCAACCCGGTTTTTAATCAAAAGTTAATGTATTCTTGTGTAATTATTCTTTTGTCGATGGATCTATTTACCCTGGCCACCTTGCTCATTGTTGCTTCGGCGCTCTTTGCTTACCTAAATACCCGGTTATTGAAATTGCCGGATGCCATTGGTATTATGGTGCTTTCGCTGACCTTTTCGGCCTTGCTTATTGGATTGAATACCATGCATCCCGTCTGGTTTGCGGAGGTCCGGCAGGCAGTGGCACAGATTGATTTTGGCCGGGTATTGTTCGATGTCATGCTCAGCTTCCTGTTGTTTGCGGGGGCCTTTCATACCAATATCGATCAGCTTCGAGAGGTTCGTCGATCGGTTATCTTATTCGCCTTTGTTGGCGTCCTGATCAGTACCGGCCTCATTGGCACAGGGCTTTATGGGTTAGCAGGCTGGTTTGGATTTGCGCTTCCGTTGCCCTTGTGCTTACTATTTGGTGCGCTGATTTCGCCCACCGATCCCATTGCTGTGTTGGGTATTCTGGCCAAGTTTAAACTTCCGGAGAATGTCAAATACAATATTGTGGGTGAATCGCTATTCAACGATGGGGTAGGGGTAGTTGTCTTTGCATCCATTTACCGGATTGCTGTTGAGGGTACAGAAAGCATCAGCGTGGGCAACATCGCTTTGCTGTTTCTGGAAGAAGCAGGGGGCGGGATTCTGTTTGGCCTGATGCTGGGCTATGGGCTATTTCGGTTGTTGCGGTCTATCAATCACTACCAGACGGAGGTGCTCATTACAATAGCAGGGGTCATGGGTGGCTATCTGCTGGCACAAAAACTTCACATTTCCGGGCCATTAGCAATGGTGGTAGCGGGTTTACTGATGGGAAGTAAAGCCCGTGGTGAAGCGATGTCCGATGTCACTGAAGAGTATGTTGACAAATTCTGGGAATTGCTGGACGCGATCCTGAATGCCATACTCTTCGTATTGATGGGTATTGAGCTTCTACTGATTGATTTTCGTATGGCTTACTGGCCCCTGTGTGCAGCCGTTATCATACTGGTACTTTGTGCCCGGTTTCTGTCGATTTGGTTCCCCTTCGTAATAGCCCGTCGGTGGCTCAATCTGGACAAATACGCGCCAATCATGCTTACCTGGGGCGGTTTGCGGGGCGGCTTGTCTATTGCTATGGCGCTTTCTATCCCTATCAACCTTCCGAATCAGGACTTGCTGGTTACCATTACCTATGCCGTTGTGCTTTTCTCGGTCATTGGACAGGGGCTAACGATGGAACGGCTAATCAGGAGATTATACCCAACGGCTCCCTAGTCGTTTGATTCATATCGTTCTCAGCGTAGAAGAATAATCGTTAGTCTGGCTGAATTGTCTCAGACGTTTGCCGGGTATGTTCTGATTCAGGTTGCGCCAGAGCTTCTGTCACAAAACCGGCTTTCAGATGCTCATAAAACGATACCGGGTCTACCAGCGAGGCCGCTCCCTGCGCCATGAGCCCACCTAGCAATAACTGGAAAATTGCCGAATGGCGGTCGGTCATTTCCAGAACCAGAATGGCGGCCGTAAAGGGCGACCGCACAACGCCAGTCAGGAAACTAACCATGCTGACTAGAATCACCAAGTTCGTATCGGAAGGAGGCACCTGAACCAGTCGGGATAAGCCATCGCCAAGAATAGCCCCCGCACTAAGCGATGTGGCAAAGACCCCGCCAGCCGCCCCGCTACAGTAGCTAAGGGTCATACCGGCAAAGCGGACCGGAAACAGATACCAGGGAGTCAGATGGTCGTTTTGAAACAGCAATCGGTTGATGATGGGTTTTCCGGTGCCAAACGCATCTGTTCCGACCCAGAAGGCCAGCACGGCCAAGAGTAGCCCGGAGCCAGCCACCCAACCCGCCTGGGCAGGTAGCGTCGTAAACCGTCGGCGGTAGGCATTGGCCCATAACAGCACTTTGGCGAAAGCGGCCCCGGCCAGCCCGCAGAAGATCGCTACTAGCACGACTATCCCTAAAAACCAGCCCGTTGTTGAGGTAATCTTTGGAAAGCCAAGGTACAGATAGGGACCCAGAATGGCCTGGGCCGTCATGCCAGCAATGATAACAGCAGTAAAGACGGCCGTTCGGAAGCGGGTAATATGGGTTTGGGTGAGTTCTTCAACGACGAAGACAATCCCGCCCAATGGGGTGTTAAACGCAGCAGCCAGCCCGGCCGCTCCTCCGGTGACTAACGCAATCTGACGGGATAGTTGTGGCCATCCCGCTGGTTGTAAACGGTTGATAGCCCGAAAAATAGCTGCTGAAATCTGGATGGTTGGCCCTTCACGCCCGATTACCCCTCCACCTAATAACAGTACGACACTGCTCAGTACCTTCACGAGGGCAACCCGGAGGCTAAGCAAATACGCCAGACGCCTGTGTGTTTTTGGCGTTGATAATTCAATACCAGCCATTACCTGGGGTATGCCGCTTCCGCGTGCGGCTGGCGCTAAGCGGTTAACGGTGAGCCAGGCCAGTACGAAAGCCAAAGGTGTCAGGACAAATACCAGATAGGGTTGTCGACTCAACCACGTAAAGCTGATCCGTTCAGCCCAAAGAAACAATTCTTCATACCCAACAGCTATCAGACCAACCAGCAACGACGCTACCCAGAACGGTAAGCTTTGTAAAATAACCCGACGAACCCGTTCGGTATACAATCGGCGAATAAGATGCTGGTCCAGCCAGTCCAGCACACGAGCATACCGAGTTAATTTAGGAAGCATGCAGCTATTAAACAGTTTTTATTGAATAGTAACGCTGTTTGGATCGAGTTGATTTGCGAAACACACAGGTCTAAGCAAATTCTAATATCTCTTTAAGTCGTCTGTAACCAGGCCAGCGGAGCTTTGGGTATCCATTTATCCATTCTAAAACAACCACCTCATGCAGGAAACTGGACGCAATTCAAGCAATCTGGCCTGGACGTTGGCGCTGCTCATCGTTGTCGGGTTGGCTGGGGGCCTTTACTGGCGAACCAATCGAGCTTGGGCCACTCATTATAATCAGATTGAATTACGGGCCGACTCTTTACTGTCAGTCAAATTCCATCTCGAAGACGATATCCGCGACCTGAAAAGTCAGCTTGAGACGGCTGCCGACGATAAAGCCTATTTTGATAAACGCCTGAATCAATTCCACAACATGCTAAGTCGGCAAGATCAACAGCTATACAGCGTTCAGCAAGCCCGGCTTAATCAGACAAACTCGATTCGATTGCTAAAACAGCAAGGCGATTCCTTAACCCTTGTACGCGATAGTCTGGAGAACCAACTGGCAGCGTCGCGGGATAAGATTGGCTGGTTGACGGATGCTAATAAGCTGCTCATTGGTCAGAATAAGGAGCTGGAGCAGGAAGTAAGGAAGTTGACTACCGATATGGCGGGCAATGTTCCGCGCGCAACGCTCACGGGCAATGCCTTTCTGGTTGAACCTCGGAAAGCCAATACAAAGGTCACGGCCAAAGCCCGGAAAACCCGTAGTCTGCTTATTTCGTGTATGGTTCCGGCTGAGCTTCACCTGGAGGGGCGTCAGGAAGTTTTTGTAAGCCTAACCGATGAAAAAGGGGAAACAATGATGCCCGCCATTCGAACGACAACTGTCGAACTGCCTGACCTGAATGATGTTATACCCGTTCATGCTGCACAGATGGTATCGTTCACGCAGGGGCCCCAGCGTATTGTTTTTCAGATCAACCCTGCCAACACTTTGCGGGCTGGTCTGTACCGGGCCTCGATCTATACCCGGGAAGTTTTTCTGGGAACGGTTGAGTTTCGGTTGCGGGACAGTTTCTGGTTTTTCTAAAAGCTATGTGCAGTAATCAACAAATTAATTTTCAATCTATGGAAACGCTTAATTTCAAAACAAACCTGATGACATCCGACGATGTGGCGGCTGTAAACCTGAACCTAAACGACATCGAACCTGTCGACGGTTGGAACATAGATCCGAATGGATTGCTGACCGTTCAAACCACCGACAATCGAATTGCAGAACAGGTCATTCGCGCTGTCGAGCAGGCAGGGTATTGGGCTGAGATCCTTCCGGTTTAGCCAGTTTCCTGTTGTGGTGTCAGATGCTCACATCTGACACCACAACAGGAATCAGCAGCACAGGTAAAAATAATAAAAAGCCCTTCTAAGGCAATTCTAAGCAATCTTTAAGCCCGCTCTTAATCCTCCGTTGTAGTTTAGAAAAGCAATCCAGATCGTGTGGATTGACACGATTCCTAAAACAACAACGATTATGAAAACGCATGTTCGAATAGCCATGGTACTCGCTACGCTAACGGCTGCGCCGGCTGGTTTAGCACTAGCCCAAACAACGCCCCCTGATGCGAATACCTTACTCAACCTGGGCCGATTTGATGAGGCTAAACAACTTTTACTGAAAAACGTACAACAAAATCCATCTGCGCAAACCTATTTTGAAACGGGCTATGGATACCTGCGAACCGGCCAGCCCGACTCGGCCAGAATCTGGTTTGAGAAAGGTGTTCCGATGGATGAAAAGCGTGTTCCGCTGAATCAGACGGGGGCTGCCTTAACGTATCTGGTCAAACAGGATACCGCTAATGCCAAGCCCAAACTCGACGAGGTAGTTTCGAAAAGCAAGGGTAAAAACGCTGAGATCCTATACCGGATTGGAGAAGCTTATACGGGTTATCTGACGCCGGGAAATGGGTCCATCAAACCGATTTACCCGCGCATTGTCAATACCGCCAAAGCGATCGATTTCCTTAATCGGGCCGCCGACCGCGACAAGAAAAACCCAGCTATTCAGCTCGCCCTGGGTGATGCCTATTACCAGAACCGGGATGCTGGTACGGCTGTATCACGCTACGAAAGTGCCATTGAATTGGGTATGAATCCGTCGCGCGTGTACCAGCGTATTGGCGACATCTACTGGCAGGGCCGTAATCTGAATCTGGCCGTTGAGAATTATAAGAAAGCCATTGAGGCTAATCCCAACTATGCACCAGCCTATAACCAACTGGCCGAATTATACTTCCTGGTCAACCGATATAAAGAAGCCGCCAGCTATATCGATCAGTATGAAAACGTATCGAACGATAAACGGCAGGAATCACTGCTTCGGCAGGCACAGTTTCATTTTCTGGCGAAGGATTATCAACGGGCCATCAGCCTGATCGACAGTAACCGCACGGCCCTGGGCCAAAACCCAATTGTGTACCGGATTGAAGGGTGGGCGTATTCATCGTTGAAACAGCCACAGAAAGCCATCGAAAATCTGAATACGTTCCTGGAAAAAGCTCCGCAAAAAGCCATGCCCGACGATTACAAATACCTTGGACAGGCTTATCTGGCAACCGAAGCAACTGACGACGATTCGCTGGGTGTGCTTTATCTGGAAAAAGCAGCCCCTGCCGATACCAGCGAAAACCTCTACAGCGATATTGCCCGCTATTATTACCGGGCTAAAAAACATCCTGAAGCGGTTGCCGCACTCGATTCAGCCGCTAAGCATGGCTTCAAGGCCGACGTTCAGGATTTGTTCCGCTACGGCATGAGCAATTACACGCTGGGCTTTCAACGGGATAGCTTAGGGAAGCTTACCCGTGATACCGTCCGGTTTGCTCTGGCCGATTCGGCGCTGGCGCTGGCGCAACAGGGATCTCCTGACTATGCGCCAACGGTTCTGTACCGGGCCAAATCGAATTACTACGCCTATGCCCCTGAAGAGGCTGTGCGGAATGGGAAAGCGAAACCGTATTTTGAGCAGTTTATCACGATGGTAGCCGATAAACCCGAAGAACGGACTCGCTATAAAAATGATCTGGTGCTGGCCTTCAAATACCTCATTTCCTATAACGAACTGGTCACTAAAGACGAAACAGCCCGCAACGAATGGCTTCAGAAAGGGCTAGCCTGGTTTCCCGACAATAAAGACCTGGTCGCCATTGCTACGCCACCGTCCGGTTCTCAGTAATTGTTTTTCTATGTTGGTTCATTATGCCTTATTCTTACCGCTACCAGAGCATTGATCTCCGGTAGCGGTTTTGTTTTGAGGTTCAATCGTTCGTTTCCAATTTGACTATCGTTTAGCTATACCCAATTGGGGAAGCAACTTCTGTAATACATGCTGCCCGACATGTTCTCCCTGGACCGTACCCTCTTCAACCCCATCCCGATAATGGATACCTCCATAGACCCGGCTTATTGAGGCTTCCTGATAGGCCGCTTCAACGGAGGTAAACGACCGCACTCCATGCCCATATGGCAACTCAGTCGAATCGGTAAAGGCAACATTATTGCCAATTAACTGCCCGATGACCTTACCTGCTGCGGCCGAAATATCGCTGTGTCCACTCACATATTCGGGAAAAGCTGGGGTCTCCAGAAAAGGGCGCCATTGTGGATCGATGGTGTTATTGATCACCGTTTCGGGTCGAATTCGAGCATAGGTGTATTTTTCATCCCAACAGGCAATGAACGCGTCGAACATGGCAATGGATGTCAGCGCAAAGAGCTGAGTAGCCTGGATCATCGTCAGTTTTTGCTGCCGGGCCAGCGTCGTTGCAATAGCCAGCCAATGACCAACCGGCGACATTTTTTTGCTGGCAAACATCACATGGCCCGATATGTTGGTCACAAAGGCGTTATCGTCCCAGAAGTACGCAATAGCCTGTTCGGTCTTATCCTGCCGTTTACCAATGGTATACACTTCCTCGGTCAGTTTCCAGAACGGGCTGTTGCGATTCAGGTCGTATTTGGCTGGGGGAGGGCAACGAAACTGCCGGGCAGAGTCCAGCGTAAACACTCGAACTGTATTCCACTGAGGTTCGCAGGCATCGGCATAGGCCGGGGGCGTAGGTACCCAGGTTCCCGGCTCATTGGTCACCGTATACCGAAAGCCCCGTGTTTCTTTATAATGGTCTTTGCTGGCGTATTCCAAAACATGCTTGGCAATTAGTTCACCATACTGCACCGATCGATCATACACATCATCGGGAATCTGGAGGGCTTCTAAACGGGGCCAGAAGGTTTTCTCGAAAGCATCCCACAGATCAGCCGAAAAAGTCAGCGCCCGCCCTACCGTTATAAACGCTTTAAAACTGGCTACCGGATAGCAATAGGCAACACTCGAATCGGGCTTTGGAGACGCTTTGGAGCCGTTGAGCTTACCCATCAAGGATGAGTACTCCCTATAACCAGGTTGTAAAGCTTCATAGGCCGCCAGATAGGTGTATCCGTAAATTCGACTGGCAACAGGTGGTTTAAAAACATCATGGATCATAATATCCGTCAGCGTTTTTGAGCAATCGTAGAATAGTTGCGGATTCGATGCCTTCGGATTGTATTGTTCGGGGGGAGCACTGGGCTGGCAAGCCAGTAAACCCAACAGCAGAGAGAGAATCAAACGTTGTTTCATAAAATAGCCTGAATGGTATAGGGCTTCGTTGTGGGAAGCCCAAAAGGAAATAAGGAGCTTGTCGTCATGCCGTGGGGCACGGACGAGCTCGTTAAAGAAATCCGTTAAAAATCAGGCTATTGTTTGGGTGGGGGCGACGGGGCATCTATACCAACAGCAGCATAAGCCAGTTGAATGGCACTGTAGCCAGTACGGGCTTGCAGCGATTGAGCATCTGGCTGGGTAAGGCAGCAGGAGGTAGGGGGCAGATAAATGGTTAACCGTTCACTTAGCAATTTTAACAGACGACCCAGTGGTGATTTGGGCAGTGTTTGATCGTTGTCGCTGTTGATTTCCTGTAGCTGTTCGGCCAGATCGAAAAACCGCTCTTTCGCATTCTGGTTCGTTTTTAGTACCGTATACAAGGTGTCGTTGGCATATCGCTGGTGGACAATGTTATAAAACTCATCGCCATCCTGAATCAATCCTTCGTGGCCGTCTGCGTTTTCCCAGGATGATGTATAAGGAAGCGAAATAGGCAGTTTGACAACTTTCCATTGATCATCGCCCGACACTGGAGCTGCGGACTCATAACTCTGCTCAAAGGTAAGTACAGCCAATGGCAGCCCTATCCAGTGGTAGAGCAGCAGTACGAAAAAGCCGATGGCTGTTAATGACTTCACTTCAAAATTTTACACGCTTATGTGTAACTCGATTGTATGCTGAGCAAAATCCTGTATCTCTCAAGGAAAGCAAATTTCTCAAATTCTACTCAATTCTTCGCTCAAACTGACCTATATCAGTTCCTGGCCCTTTAAACTGGCTCTAAGGAAATTCTAAGAAATTTTTAATCTGCTCCTTAGTCGAGTATACCTTCTTGCTTGAAGAATAAACGCAACAGTCACTAAACCAATCAATTGTTTAGTCGATTAGACTAACTTCCTTATGCATACTCGCGCTGGTTTACTCAGTTTATTAATTGGTATCACCCTGACGGCCTGTTCTGATCATAGTGAGCAAAAGTCGGAAGCAACCGCTCTGACGCTTCCTGTTATTCAATTGACGGAACAGGATGCTACGCTCGATCACTTTTATACGGGTGAGCTGGAAGCAGTTCAGAATGTAGAAGTACGCGCTCGGGTAGCAGGGTATCTGGATAAAATCTTAATCGACGAAGGGCGACCCGTTCGTAAAGGCCAGCTATTATTCCAGCTTAATCCAACCGAATATCAAGTTGAAGTTGATCGGGGGCAGGCCAGTCTGGAAAGTGCGATGGCTGAAGAGCAATCGGCGGCTGTGGAACTGGAACGGGTTAAGCTCCTGGTCGGGAAAAATGTTATTTCACCTTCTGAACTGAAGCTGGCTAAAGCGAAAATGGAAACGGCTCGCTCCGCCATCAATGCGGCTAAAGCAGCGCTGACGAAAGCCCGGTTTCATGTATCGCTGACCAGCATCCGCGCACCCTTCGACGGGGTTATTAACCGGATTCCGTTTAAACGCGGAAGTCTGATCGAAGAAGGAGCTTTACTCACGAGTATCTCCGACCTGCGGGAAATGTATGCCTATTTCCACGTTTCGGAGAAAGAGTACCTGGCGTTCATCAAGAAACGGCGCGACCCGGATAAAACTACCGTTCGGGAGGTCGATCTGTTGCTGGCCGATGATACCCCTTATCCGTTCAAAGGGAAAATTGAGACCACCGAAACCGAATTTGAGGGTAATTCGGGCACCATTGCGTTCCGGGCCAGTTTCCCGAATCCCAACCGATTGCTCCGTCATGGTGCTACCGGCAAAATACGACTTGCTACAGAAGTGGACGATGCTGTTCTGGTTCCACAGAAAGCCGTATTCGAAGTACAGGATAAAAACTTCGTCTATGTGGTCGACGCCAAAAATAGAGTCCGCACCCGAAGTTTTGTTCCCCGGAGCCGGGTCGATCAAATGTATGTTGTCCAGTCGGGCCTAAAGGCGGGGGATCGGATCGTATACGAAGGTATCCAGAGCCTCAAAGATGGGATGACCATTATTCCAAAAGCACTGCCCGCCAAACACCTACAGGCTCTTTACGCATCGGCTCATTAATGGTCATTTTCTTTGCGTCATTCGGTAGGCATCGACTACTCGAAAACAATCTGTGGCCCTGAATGACATGAAGCACAGGACAACTAACTGACCATCAACAACCTTTTAGAAGATGTTCAATATATTCATCAAACGGCCTTTATTATCAACGGTTATTTCCGTGCTGCTGGTACTGCTGGGGATATGGGCCCTAACAGGGCTACCTGTTACGCAGTTTCCGGATATCGTGCCGCCTTCGGTAACGGTAACGACCAGATATACAGGCGCCAGTGCCGACGTATGTGTAAAAGCGGTAGCCACCCCACTTGAACGAGCTATCAACGGGGTACCGAACATGACCTACATGACCTCTATTTCGGGAAATGATGGGACTACACTGATTACCGTATTCTTTAAAGTAGGTACTGACCCGGATCTGGCAGCGGTGAACGTACAGAATCGGGTTACGACCGTCATAGACGAACTCCCGGAAGAGGTGATCAAAGCGGGGGTTGTGACTGAAAAAGAGGTCAATAGTATGTTGCTGTACCTCAATATCGTCAGTGATGACCCTACTGTAGACGAAAAATTTATCTACAATTTCGCCGACATCAATGTACTGGCCGAGTTGAAGCGGATCGACGGGGTTGGGTTTGCCGCCATTATGGGTAGTCGCGATTACTCCATGCGCGTGTGGCTCAAACCCGACCGCATGACGGCCTATAACGTATCGGCCAATGAGATTGTGGAGGCCATTCGCAAGCAGAACGTAGAAGCCGCTCCCGGCAAAGCTGGTGAAGCCGCCGACAAAGCTCCGCAGGTACTACAATACGTTCTGCGCTACACGGGTAAGTTTTTTGAACCGCAACAGTACGAGAATCTGGTTATTCGAACCGAGAAGGATGGCTCATTACTTTTTCTAAAGGATGTAGCTGACGTTGAATTTGGCTCGCTGGACTATTCCGTACTCTCGAAAAACGATGGCCGCCCTTCTGCTTCGATTATGCTGAAGCAACGGCCAGGTTCCAATGCCAGCGACGTGATTGCGGCCGTCAAACAGCGAATGACCGAGTTGAAAGAAACGTCGTTTCCGGCGGGTATGACCTACAACTACGCTTACGACGTGTCGCGGTTTCTGGATGCTTCGATCCATGAAGTGATTCGCACGCTGATGGAAGCCTTCCTGCTGGTGTTTGTGATTGTCTTTCTCTTTTTGCAGGACTGGCGATCGACTCTGATCTGTGCGCTGGCCGTTCCGGTGGCATTGATTGGTACGTTCACCTTCATGAGTGCCATTGATTTCTCGATCAACCTGCTGACCCTGTTTGCCTTAGTGCTGGCGATTGGGATTGTGGTCGATAACGCCATCGTTGTGGTTGAAGCCGTCCATGCGCGTATGGAGGAAGAGCATCTGCCCCCCCGAAAAGCGACGTTTGCTGCCATGCACGATATTGCCGGGGCCATTGTTGCCATCACGCTGGTGATGTCGGCGGTGTTTGTTCCCGTTGCGTTTATGTCGGGGCCCGTCGGTATTTTTTACCGGCAGTTCTCGCTGACACTTGCCATCGCCATCGTGATTTCGGGTATCAACGCCCTCACACTTACTCCGGCTTTATGTGCCCTGCTGCTTCGCCCTGTTCATCACGAGAAAAAAGGATTGCTCGGTCGATTCTTTGCCCGTTTCAATCGGGGGTACGAATCGCTGGCGAATGGTTACCAGCGGTTGCTGCGTCGAATAGTCAGTCGAAGTGTGGTTACGTGGGGGTTGTTACTTGCGTTCGCGCTGGGTACCTGGGGTGTACTTCAGTTATTGCCGGGTGGATTTATCCCTACCGAAGATCAGGGCATGATTTACGTTAACGTAACAACACCTGCCGGAGCCACTGTCGACCGGACCGAGAAAGTACTGGACGGTATTGAAGAAATAGCTTCCAGGCAGGAATCGGTCGAAAACGTATCGACACTGGCGGGGTACAGCCTGCTTACCGACGGTGCAGGCGCGTCGTATGGTATGGCCATGATCAACCTCAAACACTGGGACGACCGGACGGTTTCGACCGATGAGCTGATCAAAATACTGGAGAACGAGACAAAAGGTATTACAGACGCCAGTATTCAGTTTTTCCCACCACCGACCGTACCGGGCTTTGGGAATTCCAGCGGTTTTGAACTGCGTTTGCTGGACCGTGGCCGCAGCGACGACCTGCAAAAAACGAACAAAGTGGTTCAGGGATTTATCGAAGCGCTTAAAAAACGGCCCGAAATCAGCGATGCCTTTACCAGTTTCGACCCCAGTTTTCCTCAATACCTGCTCCACGTCGATCAGCAAAAAGCCTCACAGAAAGGCGTTTCGATCGATAATGCGATGAGCACACTGCAAACACTGATGGGGAGTTACTATGCGTCCAACTTTATCCGCTTCGGGCAGATGTACAAAGTCATGGTACAGGCGGCTCCGAGCTACCGGGTCAAACCGGAAGATGTACTGAATATGCGGGTCAAAAATGATCAGGGTGAAATGGTGCCGTATGCCAACTTCGTTAGTCTGGAGCGTATCTATGGACCTGAGCAGCTTACTCGCTATAACATGTACACCTCTGCCATGATCAATGGCGATGCGGCTCCTGGGTATAGCAGTGGGGATGCGATACGGGCGGTTGAAGAAGTAGCGGCCAAAGAACTGCCCAAAGGATTTGGGTTTGAATGGTCGGGGATGTCAAGGGAGGAAGTCAAGTCAGGCGATCAGGCAGTGTATATTTTCGCTATTTGCCTGGTGTTTGTTTACCTGTTGCTGGTGGCTCAGTACGAAAGTGTGCTGCTACCGCTGCCCGTTCTATTATCTCTGCCTACGGGTATTTTCGGCTCGTTTGCCTTTCTGCAACTGGCCGGACTCCAAAACAATATTTATGCGCAGGTAGCGCTGGTTATGCTGATCGGACTACTGGGTAAAAATGCCATCCTGATCGTTGAATTCGCTAACCAGCGCCAACGCGAAGGAGCCTCCATTATCGATGCTGCTCTGGAGGGAGCCGTTTCCCGTTTGCGCCCGATTCTGATGACATCTTTTGCGTTCATTGCCGGGCTGGTTCCACTCTGTATGGCGGCTGGCGCGGGCGCACTCGGCAACCGATCCATCGGTACGGCAGCGGCTGGTGGCATGCTGACGGGCACACTCTTCGGCCTGATTCTAATTCCCGGTCTGTTCGTCTTTTTTGCCAGACTGGGCAAACGCTTCGCTCCAAAACCGGATGATGACGACGATAACGAGGATATTCATCCGCTGGATTTAGATTCCCAACACATTGTTTCATCTACGCCAAAACAAGTCAATGGTCAAGTTATTCACAGTTCGTAACCTATGTTGGCGGAGCAGTCCGTTGCTGCTAGTGGTGGGGCTATTGGCTAGCTGTCAGCTTCCCAAACCTTTGTTACAACCCATTAAGCAGCCTGTTCCTGCTTCATTCGCCCGTCAACCCCAAACCGACTCGGCCAGTATAGCGGCTCAAAGCTGGCGCACCTTTTTTGCCGACGATAACCTGGTCCAACTAATCGATACAGCCCTGAGCAGTAACCTGGATCTCCGCATTGCCACCCAACGAATCGAGGTTGCCCGGGCCAATTTTGAATATAGTCGTGGTTTTCTGGCTCCTCAGGTCAATGCCGTGGCATCGGCTGGGGTTGATCGATATGGGAAATACACCATGACCGGCGTTGGTAATTACGACACCAACCTATCCGATAACATTCGGGAAAATCAACTTACGCCAAACCCGACACCCGATTATTTTCTGGGCGCCCGCAGTTCGTGGGAAATCGATATATGGGGCAAACTCCGAAATCGTAAAAAATCGGCGTATATCCGCGTGTTGGCGTCTGAAAAAGGGCGACAGGCGGTTGTTACGGCACTGGTTGCCGAGATTGCCCAGTATTATTACAACCTCCTGGCCTTGGATGGTGAACTGGAGATTCTCCGGGAAAATATTGATTATCAGCAGAAGGCTGTCGATTTGGTGCGTATTCAGAAACAAGCCGGACGAGTTACGGAACTGGCCGTTCAGCAGTTTACGGCCCAACTGATCAATACACAAAGTAGACTTGGACAGGTGCAGCAACAGATTGTTGAGAATGAGAACCAGTTAAATCGACTGCTTGGTCGCTACCCACACCCCATCCGTCGTGGACGATCCTTACAGGACCGAGAGCTACCGAGTCAGATTGTAGCGGGGCTGCCTGCTCAGATGCTCGTTCGGCGCCCGGATATTCAGCAGGCTGAACTTGAGTTGCAGGCAGCTCATATCGATGTTGATGTTGCCCGTGCTGAATTCCTTCCAAGCCTGAACCTATCGGCCTATCTGGGCCTGAATGCCTTCCGTACGGCCGTACTGTTCAATCCGGCTTCTATAGCTGCTGGTTTGCTGGGGGGCTTATCGGCGCCTATTCTGAATCGACGTTCGCTAAAAGCGAATTACCAGCAAACGGTTGCTCAAAGCCGGGAGTCCTTATACCGCTACCAGCAAATTATTCAAACGGGGTTTGGCGAAGTAATGACCAACTTGCGTGGTATCGAAAATTATCGACAGGTAGCCCAGTTAAAATCGCAGGAGGTCAATATGCTTCAACAGGCCGTATCGACCTCAAATGACCTGTTTGTCAATGGCTATGCTTCTTATTTGGAAGTAATTACTGCTCAGCGCAGTGTACTGGAAGCCGAACTGGCACTAATCAATACAAAGCAGGCTCAGTTTGGAGCCTTAACCAATCTATACCGTTCATTGGGTGGAGGCTGGCAATAAAATCACGTCAGAAAGTATCCGTTTAATCTTTTGACACGCAGTGAAAGCTGCGTGTTTTTTTATCCTGTTCAGGTGTTAAGCTAATCAACTATTAATGTAAATACGAAAGTTTAAACAGGTACATTCGATAAATTACCTGTAATTTTTTGTTGATTAGTCACTCCGGCCTTACTTTGTATGTAGCGCTTTAGAGAGGAATCGGCCAACTCACTCTGCAAAGGAGTAAGTTGGAAAAGAAGCGTCCCTGTTGTGGCGTTAATCAACTCAGAAAGAACCGTGTCCACTCATAAAATGCCTACACCAAGCGAACGACGACTAAGGCCTGTGTTAATTCTAATCCTTGCCCTACTAAGCAGTAGTTTGTTACTATTTGTCTACATGGCCATTAAAGGCTACTTAATGGAATAATCGTCTGGCCTATCGATTCCCCACATTACTTACTATTCACTATACATCCATGATGCTTTTTTCTACCAGAACAGCTTCTTGCCGATCGGTAATTTGTTTACTACTTTTTATCTGTGGGACTTTACTTCAGGGCTGTCGTTCGGATGGAAGCGATATCAATCCGTCAAATTCTCCACTATATGGACTTTGGACAGGTAGCTATTCGGTTTCAGCTACCGATCCGACATACGTTGGAAAATCCTTCTTTTTTAGTTTTACGATTTACGAGGATGGAACAATGACGTATAAAAGTAAAACGCCGGGAAACGATGTATATGCCTTTGGAACCTGGAGCTTAAGTGGCACCAACTTTTCGTTTAAAGTAACAACATTGAATTATGATGGCGGTTATCAGCATGTGCAGGCAGGAAGCGCCACGTATACCAGTAGCCAAAATATGTTATCCAATGGAACGATAACTGATTCTGTAACTGGAGGTAAGTCTTCTTGGACAATGACAAGGGTAAACTAAGGCCCTATGTACGTGTATACTACACAAAACCCTACCAACGTTGGTAGGGCTTGTCGGTCCATAAAATGACCACATTGCGTCGGTCACTCTTTAGACTGAATTTTCCTGGTTTGAGTCACAAAAAAGATATTGTACTGTAATAATCGTGTTTCTGTGTTAATATTACAGTCGGCATTGGCATGTTTTGCTACTCGCTTTGTCTCCGAGTCTTGTTGAAGTGCTTTATTAAGATATACGCTTAGTAAATTTATTAAGCTATATTTTATAATTATTGAATTTTTAATCATCTATGTGGAAACAAAGCTCAACCACCATGAAGACAAAAACCAACGTTAGTCTATTGAAAGAGTATATTAAGACGCTAGTCGCAACAGAAGTTGAATTTCCTGGAGTAATGCCACGAGAGTGGGGAAATGAATTTACCAGGAATGAACTATCGGCTATATACTTTACGCTAAAATTCGTTCTCAAATCAGCAGAGCCTAAAACCAGGCTGATTCTGATGGATGCATTCAAAAATGTACATCATCCGGGAATGAATATGCACTGGTTTTTATGTGACTTCTGGCCGGAAATTGCCCCTCTTCTGACAAAGCAACAGGCGTCGGAAGTTCAATATCCATCGGCTAAACGAGTAAAAACTCCACAAGGGCTTGATCTGGCTTTGTTGAACTTAATGAAAGAAACGGTAAACCAATAAGCTAATACATTGCCTTTAATACAGGTGGTTATTAACGACAGAAAAAGTTTATTGGCTTCATAGGTCTGAAAATTGATTTTGTCCTGCTGAAGTTACAGCAGGACAGAATCAATTTTCAGTTACGCTTATTTTAAACGGTTAGAACAGATTCAATAAGATGGAAAGGCTAAAGGCGATTTCTTGCGCCTTTAGCCTTTTGGCTTAATAGGTTATTTCCGCTGGAATAGTCTGTGGGCGTTTCGGGCACAAGGTAGTTATATAGCGTTCGGCTAGTTCGTTTGTATTGTATGACGCCAGTTCGACGGATAGTTTCAGCACGTTTTCTCGATACTTTATGTCGGTTAAGAGCGTTTCAACCGCTTTATAAATTTGGGTGGGTTTTGGTCTTTCCGTTCTCAGATCTATACCAACCTGACAATAAGCTAGTCGGGCAGCAATTTCATTTTTGCCTTCGTGGACACCAGCTGCTACAATTGGTAACTTATGCTGCAGGCCTAACATCACGCCACCATAGCCACCATTGGTAATATAAACATTGGCATAGGGCATCACTCTATTAAAGTCGATATAGTCTTCAATCAACGCGTTACTAATCGGAAAGCGGTTTCGAAGTTCATTGGTTTGTGAGCCGCCTGTGGTGGCAATAACAAGCGTTTCTGGCTCATTTTTAAAGGCTTCCAGCGTTGGTACGATTAATTTCTCTACATCGCGTTCGATGGTGCCCTGAGTAACAAGAATGATTCGTTTGAAAGTAGATAGTTTCCTAACTAGCTCATAGGCCCACTTTTTGCCTTTACTGTAGGGAAGAAGCGGGCCTATAAAACGAATGTTTGGACTAATACGTTGTCGAGGGTACTCGAATCCCGGTACCCCGCTTTGCAGATACAAATCGGAGGTATGTATAAGGTCATCAAATACAAAATCGCTGGCTGGAGGCATGCCATATTGTCGACGATACTGGTTATAAAGAGCATGGCATGTTTTAAGAGCATAACCCTGAATAAGATACCGAACCAGGCCTAGAAACCGTTGGCCAAGCCAATCTTTACGAGGGCTTAATCCGAGTCCTGATGCGCCAACATAAGCGTCTGATTCGGCAAGAGGGACTACACCAATGCCTACTGTTTTGATCCCTAATACATGCTTGGCAAATACCCCCCCTGTAAAGCCTACATCATGGACCAATAGGTCAAATTTCCATTCTGCATGAATTTCGGTCAGATCTTCGATAAATTCAGGGGTTCGAAGCAAGAATATCTGGTAAATATCGAACCGGAGCCGGGCTAAAGGGCTTTTTAGAGCAGCTCGTTCTGGAAACAGACGATCCAGATTGTACTGATTGACTGTCTGGGCTTTTTTGAATGGGTAATGGTGAATGCCCAATTGACGAACTTTTTGTCCATAATGCCCGCCAACATACCATCGCACATCGTACCCTGCCTGCTGCAAATGTACGGCGAGTCCAGTTAATGGGCTAAAATGGCCATCCATTGGCATGGTGGCAAAGAGAATGCGTTGAGGTGTCATCGTTTCGTTGTTTAACCCAAAGTTGCATTCTGTCCTATCGGGTGCCAATGATCGTTGCTATGAAACGGAATAAACGCCCGTTGAAGTGAGGGGTAGGTCTTCTTTGAATCGGATTAGGCAGTCAAGGCCATTCAATAGATTAGCTCGTGTAAGTATCAGAATAATAGGTATTTGGAATGATTTTTGCAACTATTTGCGGATCGTCAAAGGCTATCTGAGCGTACCGTAGAGCGCAGAAATTTATACGTTGGCAGCCTAGTTTTTTTGTGGTTATATTAGTGGATATCGCTACGATAAGTAACCAAAGTAGACGCACTAACTGCTACCGAACAGTAAATAGTGGCGTCGGGTCGCTAATCAAATTGGGCACTATAGGCGTACATTTGGTTATAGACTTTTCCGGTTTTCTCACGTTTCATATTTGGCATAGATTATGATGGCATCTACATCACGACTTTTCAAGGGTAATCGATTCGTAGTTGGGTTGCTTATTTTAGGCTTCCCCTCCCTGGTTTTGGGTCAGTCCAACTATGCTGTTACAACGCCTAACTCGGTCACTCCTGGTAATTTCAATACATTGGTTGGGCCGTTTGCCGGGAATAGCTCCATGCGTGGATTGTATAACGTATTTATGGGGTATAATGCTGGCCAGTCGACCACAACAGGCTATTATAATGTCTTTATGGGGTTTGGAACCGGACAGGCCAACACAACGGGTTCTCAAAACACATTTGTTGGTATAAATGTCGGTGCCAATAACACGATTGGTTCTCAGAATGCTATTGTAGGGGGGTATGCTGGGCAGTTCAACACAACTGGCTTTTCAAATTCATTTTTAGGCTCATACGCTGGATATAGCAATACGATCGGCTCTCAGAATGTGTTCCTGGGTACGTATGCTGGGTATACCAACCTGACTGGCGTCGACAATGCGTTTGTCGGTAGCTTTGCCGGGTATAGAAGTACAGGCTCACAAAATGCGTTTGTCGGTAGCTTTGCCGGGTATAATAATTCGACTGGTGCCCGAAATGCGTTTTTAGGATTTAATGCGGGGCGGGCCGGTACTACTGGATCACAGAATGTATTTATTGGAACGGAAGCAGGCTTTAGTACGACTACAGGCTCCTATAACGCATTCAACGGGTATCGTGCCGGATATAGTAATACAATTGGTGCCCAAAATGTATTTGTGGGAGAGAGTACTGGCTTCAACAATACAACCGGACTTAATAATACATTTATCGGAAATACATCAAGCTTCTCGAATACAATAGGGTCGAATAACGTATCGGTTGGTATCCGGGCAGGCTACAGCAATCTGTCGGGTTCTAATAATGTGTTAGTTGGGGATTCTGCGGGTTATGCAAACACGGTAGGCAATAATGTGTTCATCGGTTCTAAAGCTGGCTTTCTGAATCAGATTGGGGCACAAAATACGTTTATCGGTTTCCAGTCAGGTTACAGCGCCACAGCCGGGCTCAATACATTTGTTGGTTATTTATCCGGCCGTGCCAATACGACCGGAACTCAGAACACTTTTTTAGGCGCTACTGCTGGTCGAAATACGACAACGGGTTCTTCCAACTTATTTGTGGGCGATAGCGTAGGGCAGGCAAATACAGTTGGGCGATTCAATACGTTTCTGGGTAGCCGGAGTGGCTTTCGTAACGTAAGCGGAGAAGGTAATACATTTATCGGTCAGCAGACTGGGTTCTCCAATGCAACCGGACTTAACAATACCTTTATTGGTAATGCGTCGAGTTTCTCCAACACAACCGGTTCGAACAACATATCGGTTGGTATCCGGGCAGGCTACAGTAATGTGGCAGGTTCGAATAATGTACTAGTTGGTGACTCTGCGGGTTACACCAATACAGTGGGCAATAATGTGTTTATCGGCTCTAAAGCTGGTTTTCTGAATACAGTCGGGCTTCAAAATACGTTTATCGGTTTCCAGTCAGGTTATAGCAGCACAGCCGGCGTCAATACATTTGTTGGTTATTTATCGGGCCGCGCTAATACGACCGGAACTCAGAACACCTTTCTAGGGGTAACCACTGGGCGAAGTAATACAACAGGCTCCTCTAACCTGTTTGTAGGCGATAGCGTAGGGCAGGCAAACACCGTGGGGCGCTTTAATACGTTTCTGGGGAGTCTTAGCGGGTTTCGCAATGTAACTGGCGAGAGTAACGTTTTTGTGGGCCAGCAAACGGGTTATAGTAATCTATCTGGGATAGGAAACACGTTTATTGGCTATAATACGGGATATGCGAATACGACTGGTTATAGCAACATCGCTCTGGGGATTCGCGCCAATTATGCCAATACCACAGGGCATAATAATGTGATGATTGGTGATTCGGCTGGTTATAGTAATTCAAATTCAGGAAACGTTTTTGTAGGGTCTAAAGCAGGATACGCTACCACGTCAGGTGGGCTTAATGTGTTTGCTGGTAATCAAGCTGGAATTAAAAATAGCACGGGCGGCTCCAACTCCTTTTTTGGTAACCTGTCTGGCTTCAATAATACGTCCGGTAGTGGAAATACTTTTGTTGGTGATAGCACAGGTTACACAAACAATAGTGGCTCCCGAAATACATACATAGGGCAACGGTCTGGATTCATCGGTAATGCAACAGGTACGAATAATGTGTTTATTGGTTATGCTGCCGGTATTAATGCCGCAAATACCAGCATCACCAATTCAGCTGCTATTGGTGCCAATGCTATTGTTAATCAGAGTAATTCAATTGTATTGGGCGGTACTGGAGTCAACTCAGTGAGCGTTGGCATAGGCAATACAGCTCCCAATGCTAAACTGGAGATTACATCATCGACATCTGGGGTGAGTGGTTTACGCTTTACCAACCTGACATCAGACTTTGTACCAACAGGTACGGTCACGAAGGTTTTGACGGTCAACGCAAACGGTGATGTATACCTGGCTAATGTAGCGTCAGGTACTGTTGTATCGACAACGGTTGTCTCTACTTCTGTCGTTAGCAATACAAATGTTGCTACCAGCGACAATCTATGGCTGCGCCAGAATGGGAATTTGTTTCCAGTTCGGGACGATGCTGTTGTGATTGGTGCTTTGGTTACTAAGATACCTGTTGGCTATAAATTGTACGTACAAGAGGGTATTTTAACCGAAAAAATCAAAGTGGCTATCAAAAACTCGGCCGAATGGAGCGACCATGTATTCGAACCCAGTTATCGACTGAAAAGTCTGAGTGAAGTTCAGCAATTCATACAACGGAATAAACATTTGCCAGGTATACCTTCTGCGAAAGAAATGGTAGAGCAGGGGAACGACCTCCATAAAACTGATGCCAAGCTGCTGGAAAAAATAGAAGAACTAACCTTGTACAGTATCCAGCTTGAAAAAGAAAATCAGGAGCAGCGAACAGTTAACCAGGAGCAGGAGAAGAAGCTTAAGTCAGTAGAGGAAGAGTTGCAAAGTTTGAAACAGATGGTTCAACAGCTATTGCAGAAATCGGATAAAAAGTAATCGGATAGCAAGCATCTTCATTCCATAAAAAAGCCCGACAGAGAGCTCTGTCGGGCTTTTTTATGGAATGAAGATGCTACAGATAATCGACAATTCGTTTGCCCGTAATGCCACTTTGTAGTTCCCGGCGCAGGACGGCCCGTCGACGGCGGGGATGGGTGGTTATGTATTTTACCCGCATTTTAAGGCCAAAGCTGACAAGCATATAAACACCAAACAAACCGGCAATAATAACGAGTGAAAACGTATTGGAAATGTTACGGTGCAATAGCAGAAATAAAATGGTATTGAATAACGAAACTCCGCAAAGAACGGCTGTTGCTCCAATATGCGACAGGCCATTATCGAGCAGAATATGGTGCATATGATTTCGATCGGCAGAAAATGGGGAACGCCCTGCCAGTATCCGAACCAGAAATACACGTAACGTATCGAAAATGGGTATAATCAGAACGACAATCGCCAGAATTGGGGCATTGAAAAAAGCTGTGGGCTCATACCGATAAGAGGCATTCAGACTGACAAAACGTACTGCGAAAAAAGCCAGCATGAACCCAATTATCAGGGAGCCAGTATTGCCCATGAAAATCTTACTCGTCTTCGAGAAATTGAACCGCAGAAAGCCCAGCAATGCCCCTGCCAGTGTGAAGGCTAAACAGGCCATCGAGAAGTGATTGGTCATTAAAAACCAACCCCCGAATGTACCGCTGGCAATCGTCGCAATACCACCCGCTAGTCCATCGATTCCATCAATCAGATTAATAGCATTTGTAAGGGCAATAAAAATGAAACAAGTGAGCAGGATACCAACAATTTCGGCCACATGATGAAAACCCATAATGCCGTATAGATAATCAACACGCAGGTCGCCAAAGAAAATCAGAATCATGGCCGCTAAAACCTGGAACATGATCTTTTTGGCTGGGTCGATGCCTACCAGATCGTCCTTAATGCCAATAAAAAACAGGATCGTCATCCCGGCAATGGATAAGTTTGTCCGATAAATTTCGGTTTGATCAATACTTGGCCATAGGAAATAGGAAATAAGCAGACCCGCAAAAATGGCAATCCCACCGAAGGTAGGGGTTGGCGTAGAGTGTGCCCGTCGTTCGCCCGGCTTCTCCATGAGTGATTTCAGCTCGGAGATTTTAATGATGACCGGGATCGCAACGACCGAAACAAAACAAGCAACCAGAAACGATAATACGCACTGGTACAGCCCGAGTGTAAACAGATCGTCTTTGAATTTATGTTGTAGGTAGGCAATGAATAAGTCTATGTTCATAAGGCAGGACGTTTAGATACTGATTCCCTTGCTGGGTATTTCGTCAGTTTGCGTCGAGTAATGCTACCTAAGCCAACCGTATAGTTTAATTTTTGGGTCGTAAGGAGCATAAAATTCATGGGTTTAGCTAATGAGAAAACAAAAATCTGATTTAACGGTATAGTTTATGACGGATTGTCATCTTTAGGAGGTTTGCTCACATATTGTTTGAGTTTACGTAATGGTTTCAGCCATAATGTAAAGAAGTAAGGTCTGAGGTCGTTCAGTTCCCAGGCTAGTTTGTCTTCCCGATTGGCTCGAAGCCGATTTTGCAAACTACTGTTGCTAATTCCTCCGGCTCGCATTACAATCGTTACCTCGTCCATATAAGCAATTTTGGCTTTATTTTTGTGAATGAACCGTAGCATGAGTTCGTAATCGGCAGCACTTTTCATGTCCAGTCGAAAAGAACCATATCGCTCATACAGCCAGCGTTTCGCAAAGAATGAAAGATGACCAGGCATCCATCCCCATAAAAAGGCATTCGTACTGTACCACCCTGATCGCCAGTAACGCTTGAGTTGTTGAGGGTTTACCCGGTTAACATAGAGCATATCGCCATAGACCGCGTCGCTACCTGTTCGTTCGAATGTCGCTACCATATGCTCGATAACACGGTTGTGTCGATAAAAGTCATCTGCATTCAGCAAGCCGATAACCTCACCAGTAGCCATACGAATACCTTTGTTCATAGCATCGTATAAGCCTTTGTCGGGTTCGGAGATAAACTGAGCAATTTTGGTGCCGTACGACTGAATAATATCGACCGTGCCATCTGTCGATTTTCCGTCTACAATGATGTACTCAATATCTGAATAAGTCTGATTCAGAATCGATTCGATGCAGTCTCGAATAAATTCCGCACCATTGTAAACAACCGTTATAATAGATACTTTCACGCTGTTATGGTTCGTTTGCGGACAAAGACTGCCGGATTGCCCTGATAAATGCTGTATGCGTTTAAGGAACGCGTAGCTACGGAATTGACCGACAGGACCGAGTGCGATTCGCAGCGAACACCCGCACAGACAACTGACCGAGCCCCAATCCAGACGCCATCTTCCAACGTAATCGGTTGGGTAGTCAGATCGAAGGTGATGCTTCGGTAGTTGTGGTTACCTGTTAGAATCATGGCTCCCTGCGACAGACAGGCGTTGCTGCCGATGACAACCTGACTTAAGTTGTCGATCCAGACCTGCTCACCAATCCAGACGTAATTGCCAATCTCCAATAGCCAGGGGTATTTGATACTTACCGCTGGTTTGATCATTACATTGTGGCCAACTTTAGCCCCGAACAACCGTAAAACCGCTATTTTGAGTTTGACAGGTATTGGCAAATAGGTATTTAGGAAATAGGCGTTCACAAGAAACCACAGCACAAGCCGCCAGCGTGGGCCATGGTTGTACCAGCTATTGTCGAAGCGTGACAGGTCTGTTTTTCCGTCGATCTGTTCCGTCATACTAATCGTGTTCCTGAATGAACCTATTGGGTTCAGGATTGAGTAACCTGTTGAGGGCGAATAGCCCGCAAGTCTTTACCGTACTCGGTTTTAAAGTAATTGATAATGGCCTCTTTATCGTTGCCAATTCGAATGTCCAGTTCAAGAAGTTTGGCATCAACCAGATAGCGATACCATAATCCTTGAAGAAAGCACCAGACGAAGCCTGGCCGCCCATCCAGAAAGCCCAATCGGATAAAATACCGGTAGACGAAATAAAGGATAGGCCGCGTGAAATAGGGCATCGACGCATACATTTCCTTTAAAAATCGAATTCGCTGATCCTGCGTTCCAAAAAAACGAGGTTGTACTTTTTCGGCCTGATCAAACTGGTGACGATAGTTGAGCAGGTTGATCATTTCCAGAATGGTGTAATGGTTGTGTTTCTGCGTCCACCAAGTCAGGTTATTCAGGTTATGATCGACAATGTCGTGGTCGAAATGTATGGGTTCGCCTTTTGTTAGTTTTATGTGCTCGTCATGCCACACCTGTTCACAAAACCCATCTCCTCGACGCCATAAACGAAGCAGCCAGATTGGATAAAAACCACCATAGCGTATCCAGCGATTCAGAAAGAATACCCGGCGCTTTACATACACACCACCAATAGAATCAGGCAGAGTAGTTAAGCGTTGATTGATCTCGGCAGCCAACTCCGGCATGACGTATTCGTCGGCATCCATGCGCATAAGCCAGGCCGTCTGAAAAGGTGTTTGCTCGATGCCAAAATTGAACTGAGTGGCATAGTTAACCCATGCATTTTGCACCACAACAGCCCCCATAGACCGGGCAATCTCTACGGTTCGATCAGTCGAAAACGAATCAACGATAAAGATTTTATCCGTAAACGGGAGTAGGCTATCCAAACAGCGAGCAATGTGTTTTTCCTCGTTGTGTGTCAGGATGATGACAGATACGTCGGTCATACTTAAAGTTACTGTTTGCTCAATAAATAGCCTTCTTTGCCGACTTTTATGAAAAAAGCCTTATTTTACCAACATATTCCTTTCTGGAAGGAAGATGCAATATTATAACTTTTTTTATACTCGACAAAGCTTGTGAAGGCACTTTACGTTACGGCTATATTGTTTTTGTACTATTTTACCACATCAGCTCAGGTAGTTTTCCTGCAGATGCCGCGTCCTTACCAGCTTTTTCCCCGAAATGCTAATAATCAGGCCGAAGTAGTAATTAATGGTATTAATTATACGCCCTGGTTTACAAAGCTAACCATGGAAGTATGGCGCGAAGACTCATTAATTAATGTTCAAACCAAAACGCTGACCCCTGACGTAGATAGTACACTGTTTCGTTTTTCATCGATTATTAAAGCAGAGCGTGCTGAATATACATTTAAAGTGTATGCTTACACACAGACAGACTCATCGCTAATCGCCAATCAAAATGGAGTGGTTTGCGGAGATTTCTTTATCATTCATGGTCAATCCAATGCGTTAGCACTAGCTCAACTCGAAGAATATTACTCGTATAGTTTTGATGATAAATACCTGCGGAATGCTGGATATTCAGCCGGCGAATCGCCTGATAAGATAGCCTGGTATCCAGCAAAACAACCGTATGCGAGTGTAGGCGGGTTGGGGCTGACGTTACAACGATTGATTTTACAGTATTACGGTATACCAACCTGTGTGCTTAATGGAGCAAAAGGAGGAACAGGTATTGACGCGTTGATGTTGCGTGATCCCAATAACCACGCCAATCCGTATACGATCTATGGTGATTTGCTATATCGGGCACAATGGGCAGGTGCTGCCAAAATAGCAAAGGCTATAATCTGGCGGCAGGGGGAGGAGGATGCGGGCACGGGCACGAAAAACTATCCCGGAAAGTTTGCTACGCTCTATAACCAGTTTCGCGAAGATTATGGAGATATGCGTATCTATGTGGGCCAGATCAATATCCTGAGTAATGCCAATCCACAGGATAGTGCGGCTGCGTTGCGCGATTTTCAACGCCGAACGAAATATTTATTCAAGAATGTCGAAACCATTGCTACGGTCGGAACCCCTGGGTACGATGGCGTACACTATGAACCGTTAGCCTATCAACGTCTTGCCTTCGAACAGTTCCGGCAGATTGCCCGTGATGTTTATGGTTCAACGGATACGCTCCAGATTAATTCGCCCGATATTAAACGAGTATTTTATAATGTCCAGAAAGATTCTGTGACGATGGAATTTACGGATCAGGTACTCTGGAAGAATGATACTACCTTTTTCAATTTTGCAACGGGACAGGTTTTGGTAACTCGTTACCAGAAAGATTATTTTTACCTCGATGGTCAATCGGGGTTTGTTAAGACGGGTACACCCAATGGCAACAGGGTAAAACTCGCCCTGAGCCAGCCTGTTACCGCAAAACGACTGCGGTATTTACCTGCCTTTTTCTCCGATGATGTGTCGGCTTTTTACGATGGCCCCACACTCCGAAATGCACGAGGGATGCGGGCATTTTCGTTCGACGTCCCAATTGCCGATGCTATTGCTACCGTTACAACACTAGCTGCCAAACCGTTATCCGAAAAGCAGATTCAACTGAACTGGGTGGCCTCGGCTGGGTCCGATGTGCAGATTCTGGAGCGTTCAGATACTGTAGCGAACCGATTTAAGCAGATTGCTGTGTTAAACGGAACGACCAATACGTTTACCGATCCAAATCTACCCAATATGTACGGTACGTATTACTATCGGCTTCGTGCTTATAGTAGTGCGTCGGAGTCGGTATACAGTAACGTTGTCAAGGCACAGCCATTGATTCTGGGAGTAGAGCCCAACGAGCTGCAGGTACAGCTTTATCCGAACCCGGTAGTCGCCGATCGGATGCTTCATGTGGAGGCTGACCAGATTACGTTTACTGACCTGGTACTACGGGATGGTATTGGTCGGGTGGTGAAAAACTGGCACGGAAATGCCAGAAACTCGTTCTCCCTGAGTGTAGCAGACCTTAGTGCTGGTATGTATATCGTCGATTTACAAACCACTGAAGGTTATTCTGTGCGTCGAAAACTGATCATTCGATAAGAACAAATCTTGCCTTTTCGGGGGAATACGTAGTTTTGTGACATTAACATTTGCGAATCGGTTATGCGCCTTGTGATTCTTACGCAGGATGATCCCTTTTATCTTGCTCGTAATATTGATTATCTGTTGAAAAAATTGCCACCCTACGCCGAAGTGGTAGCAACGGTGGTGTTCGACGTATCGCCGTTTGGAAAGCGAGAGACATTTACTGAGAAGATCAAAAAAACTTATGACATCTTCGGCTTCCCATTTTTTGTTCGGTACGGCCTAAAATTCGTTGCCTCTAAATTAAACAGTCAGAATAATGTTCGGAAGGTGCTTGCCGATCGAAATATTCCACTGATTCATATCGAAGGAAATATTAATAAAGACGAAAACCTGGATAAGCTCCGCGCTTACAAACCTGATCTGTTTGTATCGATTGCGGGTAACCAGATTTTCAGACAGAAATTGCTCGATGTAGCGACGTACGGCTGCATTAACTTGCACACGGCCTTATTACCAAAATATCGAGGGCTGATGCCTTCGTTCTGGGTACTGAAAAATGGCGAAACACATACAGGAGTGTCCGTATTTTTTGTGGATGAAGGAATCGATAGCGGTCCCATTCTGGTCCAGAAAAAGCTCGCTATTGGTACTATGAGTCAGGCAGAACTGATCGACGTAACCAAAAAAATGGGCATGGACGCCATTCTGGAATCAATTGAAAAAATTCACTCGGGCAAGTACGAGCTCATTGAAAATGATGCCTCGCAGATGACCTATTTTACATTTCCTACCCGCGAGGATGTGCAGGCTTTCCGGGCAGCAGGAAAGCGGTTTTATTAAAGAAGGACCAATGATTTAGAGGGAGTGAATGGGCACTGAACTGAATGGGTCCCTTCGCTCTTTCCGCTGTCTTTCTCTCTTTACCCCTTGTTTATGAATATCCTGACGTTTGATATTGAAGAGTGGTTTCATATTCTGGATAACGCATCGACCCGCACTGAAGCCGACTGGGGGCGTTATGAAACCCGTATTCATCAGAATATGGATCTGATTTTCCAGCTTTTGGAGGATACCAAAAGCCGGGCTACGTTTTTCTGCCTGGGCTGGGTAGCGGATAAACATCCCGATGTGATCCGGAGAATCGACGCGGCTGGTTATGAGATTGCTACGCATTCGTACGCCCACCAACTCGCCTATGAGCAAACGCCCCAGGAGTTTCAGGAGGATTTGGCCCGTTCCATTAAGCATTTGCAGGATTTGACGGGGAAAAAGGTGCGGTCGTACCGTGCACCCGGTTTTTCAATTAAAGCGTATAATCGGTGGGTCTTTCCGATTCTGATCGAACAGGGAATCGAAATTGATTGCTCTGTATTTTCGGCGCGACGGGCGCATGGGGGCGATGCCTCACTGAATATGTTCGAACCAGGGTATCTGAATGTGGATGGCACTCTCCTGAAGGAGTTTCCCATCAATACAGCAGCCGTAGTGGGTCAGGACCTGATTTTTTCGGGTGGGGGCTATTTTCGATTGTTCCCCTATTCGGTTATCAAGGGACTGATGCGACGATCTCCGTATGTGATGACCTATTTCCACCCCCGCGATTTCGATGCCGAGCAACCTATGATTCCTGGATTAAGTCGCGTACGGCGATTTAAGTCGTATTATGGTCTCAAAAACTGCTTGCCGAAGCTGAAACAACTCCTTACCGAATTCCCATTCGTCGACCTGGCCGAAGCCGATAAGCAGGTCAACTGGGAACGCGTAATTCAACGGCCGGTGTCGCCATAGCGACAACTTATTTTTTCTTGCAGATCTTCTCGTACTCGTCCAATAATTGTTTCGCCACTACGTCAATGTCGTAGTAGGTCTTTACCATGTCTGTGGCATTGGTGGCTACCTGCTGGCGGAGGGCGTCGTTGGTAAGTAGACTTTCGAGGCCTTCGGTTACCGCTTCAGCCGTCAAGCTGGCAAGTAGACCAGCGGCTTTGTGTTTCCGAATGGCCTCCCCAAAACCGACTCGATCTGAGACGAGGGCAGGTGTACCAGCGGCCATCGCTTCCAGTACCGCCATCGAAAATCCTTCGGAGTAGGAGGGAAGCGTAAATAAGTCCGCATCGGCAAGGGCGGCTTTCTTGTCATCGCCCGTAAGCATACCAACCAATCGAATTGACTCACTCAGGTTATTCTGCTCAATAAACTGACGGGTAGCTGCTTCATACCCATCGTCGGAACCTGCAATGGCCAGTATAGTATCGGGATGGCTAGTGACATAGTCTTTAAAGCCGGGCAGGAGAATATCCAGTCCTTTCTTGATATTCAGTCGGCTCATAAACAGAACCAGCTTTTTATCAGTCGGTAAATTGAATTTCTGCCGGAATGTCCCTTTGGGGGGCAACTGTGCAAAGTCGCTCCGTTTAACACCATTCGGAATGATCACGATGTTGGGATGGCGTTGGCCCAGGTACTGCAGAACGTCTTCCTGTTCATCCGTATTGTTGATCTGAACAAGGTCGGCCCGACGCAGAAAAGCCTTTTGGGCTAATGTATCCATAAGCTGCTTTTTCCAATTGTTATGGGCATACACCCATCGGTCCAGCACACCGTGTATGGTAATTACTTTCGCTACCGAACGATCGAGCATAAACGGAGACAGTGTACCGAAATGCCAGAGTCCATGGCAGTGAATGACATCATACTCATGAATATGTTTTTTTAGATACTGGTACAGCTCGATGGAAAATTCCCGAAAGAATCGACTGATTCCGGGGGTTCGTTTGCAGAGAATTAGCCGGGCTCCTTCGGGGACAGTATACGGTTTTTCGCCAGGTGAAATGGGGCTTAGGATGTCGACCTGATGGCCATAGCGAAGCACAACCTGCGTATGGTCGAAAATAATCTTAGGGGGGCCACCCGTTTGCCAGGTGTATGCACAGATGTTTAAAATTCGCATAGATACCGCGAAATAACCGATTATTTCGTGATTTTGATAAATCCGTCAAGCATTTCCTTGGCTACGGCCTGGGGTGCATAGGGGGCTATGAACTCCTTGGCAAGCTGGCCCATGAGCCGGGTATTGACGGTGCCATCCATAAACTGGATGAGCCGATAGGTTAATTGAGCAGGCTGGTCGGGGTTGAAAACAAAGCCGTTCTGGCCATCATGTACTATATCAACAGCGCAGCCGCATCGGTTGGATACAATAACGGGTAAGCCACAAGCCATGGCTTCATTGACTACCAGCCCCCATGGTTCTGATTGGCTTGGTAATACCAGAACATCACTTAGAGCCAATACTTCAGGTACGCGAAACCACGGGCGGCCCGGTAATAGTTTAACCCGATCCGCTACGCCCAGATGCTGGATATGATTGATTAGGTTTTCGTGCTCTACTCCATCACCCAGTAAAATCAATCCCCATTCGTCGCTGTTTATCGATCGTTTTCCGGCCTCTGCAAAGGCTGTAATAAGCATGGGGAGGTTCTTAACTTCGATGAGCCGCCCGACGAAAATAAAATTCTTAGGGCGTAAACCAGCTTCCTGTTGTTGCGAAACCCGATTGGGTAGCGTTCGTTCGTAAGCTGCCAGGAGTGCGTTGTTATCGACGGCGTTCTTTCGAAGTAAAATCGTTTCAGGAGGTACACCGAGCTGTATGAGATAATCAGCGGCCTGGCTACCGAAGCAGAAGAAGCCATCGCATAGCCGAAAAACCTGCCGCTTTAGCTGTTCTTTCCAGCCGCCCCGTTGTTGGTCGGCAGCCGTACTTTCATTCTGCATAACTACCCGAATGCCTTTACTTTTTGCCCAGATCAGCAAGATAAGCTGAGCCGGATCGTAATAGCCCGTCAGGTTGATTACATCCGGCCGAAAAGCAATCGCTCGCTTTAATAACACCTGTGTGCGTTCACGAAGCCCTACTTCTTCCGCATATCGGTCGAAAAGTAGCTCGTAGCTATACGAATAAGTAGGGATGTTTTTATCCGTAGACACTTCTAATCCTGCACGCGAGCGCTCATTACGAGCAATCTGTAAAACATGGATGGTTAAGTCGTCGCGTTGATCGACTACCTGTTGCAGAGCCTGAAAAACGCTGGATTTATAATGCGCCCACAGCAGATTATGGACAATAAGGATACGCATCAGGCAGGCTCTGGACTTGGCACAACAACATACTTTTCCTCGACTGGCGCAGACGGTTTATCCGATAAGTGGGCAGGAAACAGATGCTCTACTCCCATAAATCGAATCATCAGGCAGAGTGGAAACCAGAATGAAATTTCATTGGGGCGCCCATTGGTAAATGCCTGAACCAATATCAGGAAGTAAAAATAGGCTAAAAAAATACTCAACGGATTGGGGTTAGTCCGCATAATTCGCCAGGCATTTTTTAGAACCAGCCAATTCAACCCACCAAATAATACCAGTCCTAAAATGCCTTGGTTGATCAATGACTCCAGAATAGGGATATCGAGATAAAGATATTTATAACCATACCCTAAAACCAGCATATGCATATGACTGAATATTACTAATTGAAGAAACTGGGTACTGACTGAACGGTTGGCTGTTGAATCATCCAGTACGGCCTTGTAATCATGACCTGACGATTTCAAGCCAAGCATAGCATAAACCGTTTCCATGTTTCGGGTCAAAAAAGCAGTAACATAATCATACAGGATCAGATACGTAGTAATATTCCGCTGGAAGAAATAAACAACGCCAAGGAAGCCCACAATCATCACCATGATAGGAATCGGTTTTACCAGGCTTCGGGCGGCAGTTCGTATCTGAGCAGGGCGAACATTGAAATACAAGAAAAAACATACTGCGACCAGAAAGGCTAGAATCGCAGAACGAGTTTGAGTGAGCACTAACACGGCGATGTTGACTACACCTGCGAAAAACGATAGTAGCCGAAAAATCAGAAGTGTATTAGGTCGTACCAGCCAAATAGCGCAGGCCACAACACCCATATAGGCATTTCGTGAAAAAGCGTGGGGGTTCCCTGAACCGGGATCACCATTGTTCAGGGTAATCGTAGCTCGTTGACCAATCGCCCAGGTAGGATCGGTAATCAGTGAATAAATAAGCCCCAGATTGGACGCTAACGTGAACCAGACAACAACAGGGACAAAATAGGGAATGATGTCATTCGGGATATTGATCAGCAGAAACATGAAAATCAATATGTACGTGAAGTAGATCATATCCCGCCCTGCATCCTGGAATCCTGGTACACCGTTAAAGATAAACATGTACACGATACTCAGTAAAATATAGCCCATGCCCATCCAGAACATGGTTATGTTAGGCCGGTAAAGCCGTCGGAAAACTGTAAAAGGCACCATGAGCAGTAACCCGCCTGCCAGGGCTACAGCGGTAAAGGTGGTACTTCCTGGAGCCAACCGCATCGTTTCCCGAAAAAAGAATATAAGGGGATACCCATCGACAATGATGCAGATACCAAGCACCATGCGCATAAAATCGAGGGACCGAACCAGACGAATCAAACCGTTCATAAACAGATCATAGTTTTCCGCTTTCTGATTTCAGTATACGAAAACAGGGTACACTGAAAATCGAAAGCGATTATCTGGCCTGGCGTAGCCTAAGCCGATGTATAACGTACTTAAACTGACCTTTACCCACAAAGGCCAGTAGTTTTCGCAAGCGACAATAACGTTGCCAGAATGAAGCCCCCAGCGACGAGGTTAGCATAGACTGGTATTTTGTTTTAATAAGCTCGTGTTCCTGTAGACCAACCGTACCGGCAATGGTCGATGATTTGGCATCTGGCTGAACCCGAAAGCCACCCCAGAATCCATCGACATGCCGAAATGTGATGCCTGCCTGCACACCTAGTCGGGCTACAATTTCGTAATCGATTACAAAACGTAAACGTTCATCAAGTAAGCCAACCTGCTCCAGTCGGGAACGTCGCATGAATAACGATTGGTTAAATACCTGCATTCCTTCGTAAATCTGGCATTCCAAACAGAAGTCCGGCGCCCGCATTTCTTCCAGGATAACGTCATCTTCATCGGTAATATACATATCTCCGAAGAAAACATCGGTATCGGGGGCTTTTCGCCAAGCTTCAGCTACCCGGCTGAACGCATTTGGTGCAAACACGTCGTCGGAGTTCTGAAAAGCAACGTAATCGCCCGTTGCCTGCCGAAATCCTTTATTAATGGCGTCTGTCTGTCCCCGATCTTTTTCGCTCACCCAACCGGCCAGATACGGTTCGTATTTTTTAATTATATCAACACTACCATCGGTTGAACCACCATCGATAATAAAATATTCCAGATTAGGATATTTCTGATTTAAGACGCTTAATATGGTCCGTTCCAAATAGTGCGCCTGATTGAATGATGGCGTAACAACCGTTAGCTTTGGGTAATTGCTCTGGTCAGGGTTAGTTGCTACGGATGGATTATAAGGTTGCGTAACAAACGACCGAAGTGATTTTGGGTTCGAATTCATGCCTTAGCACATAGATTGATACACGTCAAGTGTTTGCTGTGCCGTTTTGTCGCATGAAAACAACTGGAGTCGTTGGGTTCCTTTCTGGCGTAATTCCGTGCACAGTGCATCATCCGTAACAATTCGTTCAATCGCTTCGGCAATGGAGTCATCGTCTTCAGGATCAAAATAAAGAGCTGCGTCGGCGCCTACCTCTGGAAGCGAGCTTCGATTGCTCAGAACAACCGGACAGCCACCGCTGAAGGCTTCCAGCACAGGCAGACCAAACCCTTCATTAAGTGAAGGAAAAACAAAGGCGCGGGCATGTTGATAGAGATTCATCAGCCCTGCATCGGTTATCGGTCGGTAATGAATCTGTTCGTTGAGACGACTCGCATAAAACAGTGTTTGCTCTTCATGCGTAAAGGCTCCTCCTCCTGTGCATATCAGATGCAGATCAGGATAGCGATGCAAAATGGGCTGAATGGCCCGGAAAAAGCCATTGAAGTTTTTGTACAGCCCTCGTTTGCCCACATACAGAAGGTAGGGCGCTGGAAAAGGCCGAGCCTGTTGATCGAACACAGGAACAGATTCACTTAAACGGGTTCCTAGATGAATGACTTTTACCTTATCGGGATCGATAGGAAAGTAGCGAAGCAGGTCCTGTTTACTAAACTCTGACACGCTGATAATGCAGTCGGCCCGGCGCAGGAGTTGCTTTTTTAAGTCATATAGTCCTTCGCCAACTTCAGGATACTGTTTGCCGAATCGCTCGCTGGTTGCATCATGAAAGGTTAATACAAACGGCTTTTTGTCAATGGCTTTCAGGAAATACCGATGGTAATAGGTCGGATGGAAAACATCGAACTTACCCGCTCGAACCCGTTGTAGGCTATATAATCGATTAAGAACAGAGGCTACTCGGTGGGCATTACGAATCTGGGCAAGCCCGTGATACCGAACATGATTGCTAAACGAGGCCTGATCTAAATATTCGTTGTTCGACAGCCGAAGCGACAGCTCAAACTCAATGTCTGACCGCTTGGTGAATGAACGCATCAGTTCAAAAAAATACCGGGAAACACCCCCATAAGGCAGTCCCGTGAACGATTGATGGTCGAAGAGTACTTTCATGTAGGAAAACCTACAAACCAGATGCCGGTTTGTATTTTTCTGAGAAAATGTGCCGACAAAAATAGGGGTATTTGCCGATAAATCCTTAATCTCCGTCGATTATTCGGTGCATACTCTTATCGAATGGCAGGTAAGTAGACCTGGTCAATAAACCGATTGATTTCCTGCATGGATTGGATCGTTTTATAGCGCCAGCCACGAATGATACGAGCCTCTGGCTGCTGACCGTAGGCAGGATGAATCACTTCGAATACCGATGGTGTTTGTAATGAAATGGTTTGTTGGTAATTCTTTATCAATGATTGAATAGCTGGCTGTTTCGACAATATGGCCCGATTCTGATGTGGAAAAAAACCTTCGTCAGGATTGTACAGACCCTTGTAATTGATGAATTGTAGGGGTTGATTTTGACCGGAGGGGCCATTTACCTGCCACTGACCAGACGCTGAATGGATCGACCGTTCGGGTAAGTTCCAGAGACCCAGGTGCCAGCCTGGATTTTTGACAATAGCCACGTTACGAAAAAAGACGGGCACATGCATCAACCAAATCTGATCCAGACATAGCCCGGCGCAGAAATTAATGAAAGCTCGTTCGCGAACCCGATTATCCCACCAGGCCAACATTCGTTCGGTCTCGGCTGATCGTTTGAAAGCTAAAAAATCAGCATTATAGAGCCCGATATTCTGGAACGCTTTTTCGTCTGGCCACGACTTTGTTGTGTTGCCAGACATAGCAAAGTCGCGAGTAATAAACGGTGTCAGAATAAAATTCGTGTTCTCCAACTGGGACCAGATCGGGTCAATAGAAGCCGAAAAATGAATATTGGGATCGGCATAGATGAGCCGCTGTATTTCCGGGTATCGGCGGAAGGCTTCGGCAATAAACACAGGTTTGCAGGCTGCCGCAAATTCGGTGGGTGTATATTGTGCCGATAACGCCCTTAATTCGTCAACCGGGAGTATATCCTGGATCGGTAGGATTGGATAGGGTGACGTAAAACCCGGTGGTAACTGGGTAGGGTCATCGGCCAATCCAATGACAATAAATGGGTCAGTAGCCGAAAACTGACGAAAACTGTCGCCCAGAGCTAAGGCCTGGGGTAATTGACGAAGGGTACAGATGGTAAGTAACACAGTAAGCGCAAAACTACGTCATTCAAACAAATCGCCCAAAACTGCCAGATAAGGGGCATACCAGTCGGCAGCCGGATCGGCATACCGGTGGTAATTGCCTTCCCAAAGGCTAGTTAGAACAGGAATAAACCGCTTCAGACGATTAGGAGGCAGATTGCTGCGCATGGTGTAATGCGCCAGCTGGCGATGGAGCTGAGGTAAACCAGGCGAATCCTGTGGGACTCGTTCGCTCAAAAGCTGGCTGATTACTTTTAATTGAATCTGTTTTTTATGCAGCGGTGCTAGTTTACGAGCCCTATGTCGCGTAAATCGATCACGAAGACGAATCCGCTCACCGACTTCCTGAGGCCGAACGCCAACCTGTTGCTGTACGTGCGTTCGATAGAGCTGCAATGGCTGGTCTATGAAGTGAACGGCATTTTGCGTAGCGGCAACCAGAGCCATCCAGCCGTCGTAAATATAGCCTGGAATTGTCTTTGGAATAGGAATTATCATCGACAGGTACGACTTCCGTATTACAGTAGCACAGCCCATCATCCGATTGCCATCCAGCATGACGTCCATGACTTCACCCGCTCGCCAGCGGTTTTTGGCTTTTTCGTCGAATCGAACCGCTCTCCAGAACCGTTCTTCGCGCCCATCCAGATATTCGTCGGTAACCCAGGCGTCGCAGAATGCTATCTGGGCCTCGGGGTGCTGGACCATGTATTGCGTCATGGAGCTGATTTTTTCTGGTAGCCAGAAATCATCCTGATCACAGAGAAAAATCAGATCGCCCTGACAGGCTGCAATAGCCCGTTCGAAGTTTTTATTATACCCTAAGCGGGTTGTGTTGGGTAGAACACGCACCGTAAATGGTGCTTCGGCGGCCAGTTGCTTCAGCAAATCAGGTGTTCCATCCGTCGAGCAATCGTCCGAAATGACCACCTCGTCGGGTAACTGGTGCTGATGCATCAGGCTATGCCATTGTACAGGCAGGTAGGTTTTACCATTGTATGTACAGAGAGCAATAGAAATCGTTGGTTTTTGCACAGATGTAGTCATACGCGCAGTCATATTTGGTAACCGTATTGGGCAAAAATGGGGCGCCAGTACGTTAGTCCATGTATATCCCAGGCGTGGCAACCGAATGGTAGTTTCCCTTGATTGTAATGCTCAACGGCCCATTGCGGAAAAAATTCAATTGAAAAATGTAAAGCTTCCCGATAATTCGGAATTCGAAGGTGTGGCCAGTACCGATTCACTTCAATACCCCAGAATACATCTTCGTGGTATTGGTGCATGGTATTTTGATTATACTCGGCAATTTTTTTCTCGAAAGGTTTTAAGCAGCGCAGCATCGCTGGTACACGACGAAGCGAAAAGCCACCACACCCGACACCGTTCAGGTTAATAATTTCCCGAGGGGTAATACCATCGGGTTTTTTAAGATCCAGCCAGGTGGCTATCTGTTGCTTAATCGTAAACCAGATTTGGTCACCCAAACCTGTGAAATCCCGGTCGCGAAGCCAGGGAGCACCAATGTAATCATAATTCTGCTGACACCAATAGGCTAGTTCATCTTTAAAGACAAACGCATCTAACTGATGTATCAGCAAATATTCCTGATCGGCAAATGCCTGATAAAATTCCTCCGATACCATCAGCCGATTATAACCCTGAATGTCGGAGAAATAACTGTTGTCAAACGTGCGAGCCTGTAACGTAGGGCTTATTTCGCGGTAGGCCGATAGATCGAGCGAATGTGGAGTTGCTAACCAAATAGGATAATTTTTTAATACATTTACGCACTGAGTTAGCGCAATGCGCTCATAGTCAGTAAGCTGTGTTTTGTAAACGGGTATAACAACGTTTACACTAACGGGTGTTGATGCTTTCATGCAAATTTAGGTTGCCCCAGACGTTTAGCGACCGCTTTCTGTACCCAGCCATACGGCAGATCGGCACAGTGATGATCGAAATGGTTGAGGATTGTAATACCCTCGCCCCGCTTATAACGGCCTGAATAAGGTAGATAATCGACAAAGTCGAACAACTTTCCTAATAAAATAATCCCATCTGTTTCAACAGCATTGGCCATATGAGCAGGCCCACTGTCGATGCCAATAAACAGGCACGCCTGCCGAATCACTTCGGCCGTTTCGAGTAAACTCAATTGGCCGCACACACTCCGATAATGTGGATGTTCCAGGGTTATGGTCGGCGTCAAACCAATTTCAATAACTGGATTAGGGTATGTGTTAATGATCCACTGAACCAGTTTATTCCAGTTGGCTGCTGGCCAGTCACGCATGACATGGCTCGACTGACAGTGAATTACAATCGGATCGTCAGGCAAGTGTAATGATGCGATTTTCTGCCGAACACGTTCTGGAATATACATTTTCGGATCGGCGGTAAGAGCGGGTAAACCAGCCGCCTGCGGAAAAACATATAGCAGGTCGCCCCGGTCATAATAATTATCAAAGTTCAGGCCAATCTGATCGGCTATCGGATTAACAGGATCTTCCAGACAATACTTACATTTTCGGTGTGAAATATGCAGGTTGTAAACTTTGTCGAAAATGCCTGATCGAAGGAGTCGTACCCGTTCGCCAGGGCACTTCTCGATTAGGTATCCATCAAGATCAGGATGATATTTAACCAGATCGAGATAGGGTTTACGAACCACCCAGATGATATAATCATTCGGATGTCTGCGTCGAACTTCTTTGGCTACTGGCTCACAGGCAATGATATCGCCCATCTGTTCTGAGAGAATAATAGCGACAAGCGGGCGATTTCTATGCCTTTGTTTAAGCCACCATAGCTGTACATATTTGGCCCAAAACGACCAAAACTTACCGACTATGTGGGTATACTTATGAAAACGATAGGTCCAGAGTTCCCGGAAACGAGGTCCCTCATTCATACTCAATGCGATTCTAACAGCGAAATAACTTGGTTGAACGGTGTTTGAAGGAATTTACGAACTCGTTTGTAACGAAGTATTACCGGTGGTTTAATGTAAACGCATGGATACTGCCTATACTGTTCGTTGTAGTTCGCCAGCAACCGCTCGCGGTAGAAATCGAATAATGGACGCACATCGGGTCGTTGCTCTTTGGTCTGACTTGCGTCGGCAAAGGTAAAACGCGTTTGATATTTTGAGATTTCATCGGGGCGATCAGGGTTGTAACCGCTGTAATGAAAAAACTGCAATGGTTCAACAGTCGTTTCATTGTCCGACGAAAAAGGTGGATCAATCGCTCCGGTGATTTGCCATTGACCCGCCTGGTTCTTCGAAAAATACCGTTCGTGCAGATTCCAGTAAGCGACGTTATAGCCTAAATGATGATCGATCAATACATTATCGTAATAAACCGGGGCGAAATTGACCCAATGCTGATCCACAAATAGCCCTTCGCAGAGATCAATCCGGCATTCGTACACCAGCCGTTCTTTCCACCAGTTCACAAACCGACGGGCTGTTTCGTCGGCCCGTAAGCCAATAAACCCGAGGTTGAAAATACCCGTATTCAGGTGGTGCAATTCGTTCGGGCGCTCCCAGTCAGGCGTAGGTGAGCAGGTATGCGGAGTCAGTACCAGGCTATACGTTTTTAAGGCTTTATTTAAATCGAGTAAAGGCTGAAAAACAATAATGTCCGGGTCGAAATAAATAACTTCGGTAGCGTCGGGGTAGGTCTTGTAGAAATAATCGATAAAGAACGGTTTGACAGCCGTGTTGAGTTCGGTAATATCGTAGCGGTCGCACATGGCCCCAAAGTCTGGAATCCCGATCTTGTCCACTTCGAGCATGGGGTAATCCGGGATTAATTCGTCAGGAAGATTGGCCGCGCTTACTATGTCAACTAACCCAATAATATATCGATAGTCAGGATTGGTTTGTCGGAGTGATTCCCCCAGCGTTCGAGCCTGAGCCAGATAGTTGATCGAGCAGATTGTAAAAGCAAGTGTCATAAAGAAGCTGGGAAGATAGCAGATAATTCAGTGATGACAAAACGAATACCCCAACAGATCGATTAACTCAAGCCTTTTCAAGAGAAGTAATACGACTTGTATTGACTTGGTTTTTAATTGTAAATCAGCAAATTGGAACGATACGTGTCGACGGTATAAACCTAGTCAATGGGTGCTCCCAGGTTCTGGGTTTAAATCGCGTAAGCGTTAAGCCGCCAGTTGATTGAATAACTTGATGAGCGTATCGACACTTTGTTTAGCCGGATGCCGTTCCAGGATTTTTTGCCCCAGCCGTTGCCCCATTTGCCGACGAAGATCAGGGTTCTGAAGGAGCTCAATGATCCGATCGCTCATGGCGTCCAGATCGAGATAGGGCACTATATAGCCTCCGTCGGTTTCTACCAGTTCGGGCGAACCGCCAGCTCCATCGAAACACACAACAGGAACGCCACTTAGGCCAGCTTCAAATACCACCAACGGGTAAGGGTCTTCGCGGGAGCAAAGTACAAATACATCGAATCGGCTGGTGTACCGAAGTACTTCGGGGGTAGGAGGGATCAAATGAACCCGATCGGCCAGTCCGGCTTTACGAATATCCAGCCAGATATCATCGTGCAGCGTTCCTTTGGGCATACCTACCCAAACAAAATGGATAGGCTGTTTGCCCGTATACCGGCCAATTACCTGACGGGCAATACTGACAAACAGATCATTCCCTTTCCGCCACTCTGCATTGCCACACCCGCCAACAATCAGCGCATCGGCTGGCAGGCCCAGTGAGGCATACAACGAAGGCTGTTCCGTCGCTTTTTGAACGTTTTTCTCCAGCGAAGGCGTGTCGATAAGTGTGTACAACGATATGCGGGTCGGGTCGAAGCCATGCTCCTGCTCGTAGTATCGGGCGGTTGCTTTCGAAACGGCCAGCATATGATTTGTCCGTTTTAGCAGATAGGCCAGCTCATCGGGCCGGGTATAAATCCGAACCGACATGTCGAGCTCATGTACAAACGTGACAACGGGTATTTGATCGGGAATCGCCAACTGTGCCACCCACCGGCTACTGGTAACAGTATTTACCAGGACCAGATCGACCTTGTCCAAGCCTAGTTGGGCTCGAATGGCCTGTTGATGCGCTTTAGTCCGGCGCTCATAAAACTGCTGCCATTGGCCTAATTTCCACAACACCTTATCGGCCAAAGCGCTTACTGCATAGGTCGGAGGAGTTGGCCAGATTGTAACGGGACAAATCGCCTGGTATTCTTCCAAAAGTGGCCCTCCTTCGCCTAATAGCAGATGCATCTGAAAACCTTCCACTTTCAGCAGACGCATTACATTTAATAAAACAAGCTGCGCTCCGGCGCGGTTGGCATCATGGCCGATGAGAAGGAGATTCATGCTTAAGGAGTGAGGAGTCAGGAACGAGGAGTGAGAATGCTGATGCGTGTTTTCCTGATTCGCCAGCTATTCTCTCTCCTTGCTCCTAACTCCTGTGTACTAAAATCAATAGGCTTCGTAACTGGGTTTGGGTAACTTTTTGGCGGGATTGCCGAGGTAGAGTCCCCATTCTTCAGTGTCTTTGTAAATCGCTGAGGCCATCCCTACCAAGGTGCCGGTTGCGATGTGAAGAAAATCCCGGATGGTGCTGTTGACACCAAAGAAGCAATAGGGTTCTATGACACAATGCCCCGACATCACGACATGGGACGTAAAGAAGACATGGTCTTTAATTTGCCCATGATGACCAATGTGATTGCCGCTCCAGAGAACGACATTATTGCCTATAGTTGTGAACGGTTGTATGGTATTATCTTCCAGAATGAAGCAGTTTTCGCCGATCTGGTTGCCAAAAACCGTCGCTTTTGAACTGACATACGAAATAAACGCGTAACCTTTGGCTTTGGCTTCGAGGTAAATCCGTTCGCGATTGCGATTCATGTTCCGACCTGTCATCGGCGCGAAAAACTTGTACTCGCTGGGCGAAAAAATGGTTTCGACCTCTTCAAAAGCGACTAAAGGCAGTCCCTGAAATTCGGTACCGTTCATGTATTCACGGCTAACGGTAAACGCTACCACCTCATGTTCAGAATCGTGCTTTAGGTAGAAATGGGCCAGTTCGGCCGTATCCATTACGCCAAAAATGATAACTTTTGCCATACTTTTTTAAGGAGTGAGGGCAGCTCTCGGTTCTAACGCCTAAAACTACACCAATTCATATTCATCCAGCATCGCTCTGGCGCTGGCCAGGTCGTTGTTCATCAATATATCCAGAATCGATAGCCAGGGAATAAACGGGTTTCGATTATTGCCCTGAGCATACTCGACTTTGTTCGATTTAATAAAATTCAACTCAATACCTGCCTGCGCAAAGGTTGGTTTGTCGTATAACTCAGTACCACCAATGGGGTTGATGTACCGGGTTGCCGCTTCCTGCCGACAAATATCCAGAATCCGTTCCTGGGCCTTTAACTCGACATTGTTGTAAATACTCGACGACTGGACCAAAACGGTTGGTAGTTCCAGGTAGCGATTCAGTTCAAGAAGGCTGCTGTAAACCAGTTCGGCAATCGAATCGGTAGTAAAATTGATGATTTTTTCGGCCAGAGGCATAACCGTTTGATAATAGGGTGCTTTACGGTAACCCTGTTCAATGGTTTTCAGCAATTTGCCCCTCCATTTTGGATCATCGGTTATGTGCACTTCATTGATTCGTTTGTTCTGGCTGGCGTCTTTTAGGGGAACCGTAAATAAATACTCCTGGCCATTGATCGCCAGTCGGTTACGGTTTATCCAGCCCCGATTAATGAAGGCGACATCGTCGTAGAGAATGAACTTATCAACAGCCTTAATGAGTTGCATGTAGCCAACATAGGGCAGAAAATAAGGCTGCATGATCGCTATAGTCATCGCAAAAGTAGGCTTGGTAAGTCAGTAGCGAGAAGAGTTAACGCATAGTGTTGTTTAACGCGTCAACCATTCTCGCGACTGGTTTTCAATCCTTTTTAAGTTTTCGTAAATAATAGTCTTCTCCCGGAACAATGATGGCGGCCCTCATGGTGGTATCGGTGCCTAGCCGGATATCGCCGGGTTGTGGATGAATCACACTTTTATCGAAAAACAGGTAATCGGCGTTTTTCGGAATGGGTTTTAGGCCCTGCTCAAACGGGTTGATGGCAATGAGTCGACGAGATAAATGAGGGCCGTAAAGTGGGTATTCGTAGTCGTCATTAATCGTCGCCAAAGCAACCGTGGCCTGCTCCGGGACCAGTTCATCGAATCGCTTGTAGGGAATATACGTATCCGGGCGGCCCAATGTCATTTGTTTGATTCGATCTGCTTCAAAAGCAGACGAAAATGAGCGACCATCAGGGGCTGTCCAGGCAAACGGAAGGGCGCGGGTGTTGAAGAAGATGCACAGAATAGCCGAAATGCATCCCAGAACGGTTATCAGGCCGACATAACCTTTCCAAACAACCCGATTAGGAACGTCAACCGACGTACGGGCGTGCAAAAATAGCAGAGCGAGAAAAGGAACGCCGAATAAACTGGTCTCTATGAAATACCGGCCCTTGAATGGGTCGTAAGGGGCTGAGTAGGAAAGTGCTGCAAAGTGGAGTAGCAAGGCTATACCCAGGAACGTATGCGGTGTTGAACGCACGTAACCGATGAGAACCAGAATCAGCAAGGGAAAAATAAGTCCAAAGCCAAAGATACCCCAATACGGATTCGCATTATAGAACACAAACTTGCGGTCGAAGGCAAATGGCTGGATCGAAAAATCCGTTTCTTCATCCAGACGCATATGTAGCTTATCTTCCAGAACAACAAGCGGTTGGCGCATGGCATGATTCAATTCCGCTCCTAAAGTCAAATTTCGGATACCATCGAGATTAACATGGTCGTAGCCATAGCGGATAACATTGCGGCTCCCCTGTTCAAACAGATTTCTAAGTGTACCGGCCCGTTCAACAGACTGATGTTTGAGGGCGGTTGGTGGGCCGATCGGGTGACCAAATACTTCAATGTTTTTTAGATACCCCGTTGGTAACATCCACAAGCAGACCCCCACCACAATAGCGGCTCCCAGTCGCCACGTACGTTGAAACGTTACAGCCCAGGAAGACGACAGAAATACCGTGTAAATCATGACCACGAACACTGAAGGCAGGAGCAGGGCGAAGGTAATCTTGTGTCCGAACGCAATGCCAAATGCCATACCCGCAAGGTACAAATACCGATTGTCGGTTTTAGGCTGGCTGCTTTTATAGCTGAACAGCATATATAAAAGCACACTCAGGTAAGCAGTCAGTACAATATCGGTTTCAGTTGTAATGGACTGCATCAGAAAATCGGGCAGTAGAGCAAACGCCAATGCGCAGAAGAAACTGGCTGACAGCCGATTTTGGCCTATGCGCTGGACGATGCCAAAAACAGCAACAATAGCTGTCCAGTAGCTAAGATGATGAATGAACTTGAAGCCGTTTTCGAAACGGCCCGTCATCAGAAACGAATAGATCTGAAGCGTACAAACACTTTTCGGATACGTATCGATGTTCCAGTTTGTACCGCCAAAATGACGCATCGTGCCGCGCTGAATGTACTGCATGACTCGGTTCAAATGGCCTGTCATACTATCCCACTCGTTGGGAACGGTGAACAGCACCAGCAACAGGTTAGTGACGCCAAGTACAGCCAGGGTGATGAAGAGTATGGAAAATACAAAACGGGAGTAACCTGATAATCCATTGAACCATTGGCGACCTGTGTGCCAGCGATCTTGAATAAGCGATAAAACAGAAAACGCTTCTGGGTTAGCAGTAAGCCAGCGTAGTATAAAGCCGATAAGGGTAGCTGTAACAAAAACCGAAACTGCCCATACCAGTGTGTTTGCTGTTAGATAAAGTGCTGAAAGTATAAAACCAGTTAAAATGACACTACTGGCTCCCAGTAAAAACGTAGTCAGCCACCATTCGGTAAGTGAACGCCGGGAAATTCGTGTCGACAGACGACCAATGTAGCCAAGAAATAGTGCTAGTGCAAGAAGATAAATCAGGGTCATAACGCACGATATACGGTGCAGGTACTAAAGTAAATGGATACGATCAGATGAACAATGGATGACTGACAGGCAGGCTATGCGTTGGCGAGCATCAGTGTCCATTAAGTATCAGTTTATCCGTTTACTTCGCTGACAATGGCAATGGCTTCGTTAACTGACGTAGCAATCCGATCAATGTCTGCTTCGGGCAAGTCAGGATAGAGAGGCAGGCAAAGGACACGGGAAGCTATATCTTCCGAAATAGGGCATGGTTGCTGAACACTGTCTTTGAGTGCAAAAGGTAGCGTATTCAGCGATGGATAAAAATAACGCCGGGGTATTACGTCCTGAGCCTTAAGCGCTTCTGTGACCCGAAGGAGAGTTTCTTCGGAGTCGAGTACGATCGGGTAATAGGCGTAATTGTAATCGGTACCAGGTAGTAAAGCAGGCCGGGTAATCCGGGTAAAGTCCAGCCGATCGGCATAATAGCCAAACCGTAGTTTACGCGCTGCAATCAGGTCGGGCACTTTGGGTAACACACAAAGTCCCATTGCCGCATGCAGTTCCGAATTTTTGGCGTTAATACCCATCTCGAAGTAATCATCGTTTCGATGACCAAACGAACGGAAGTGCCTTAGTTTTTTAGCAATGTCGTCGTCGTTTGTGACGATACATCCGCCTTCAACGCTATGAAACACTTTGGTAGCATGAAAACTACAGGTGCTTATGTCCCCATAGCTTAATATAGACTGGCCTTGATAGCTGGCACCGAATGTATGAGCAGCATCATAGATCACCTTCAGATTATGCCGATCGGCAATTGCCTGTATCTGCTCCATGCGGCAAGGGTTGCCGTAGACGTGCGTTGCCAGAATTGCCTGCGTGTTTTCGGTAATCAACGGCTCGATCTTGTCGGGATCTATGTTGAAATCGTCGGGATTGATATCCGCAAAAATGGGCGTACAGCCTTCCCACAAGAGCGCATTAGTCGTGGCTACATACGAAAAAGGAGTTGTAATAACTTCTTTTGTGATATTAAGAGCCTTGAGGGCCATCTGAAGCACGATGGTACCGTTGGTACAAAAAAGAAGGTGTTTGACTCCTAACTCTTTTTTCAGATCCTCTTCCAGCTTTTGTAGTAAAGGCCCATCGTTTGTGAGGTGTACACGCTCCCAAATACCTTCCAGGTACTTTACATAATCCTGTAGATCAGGCAAATATGATTTCGTTATGTAGATCATACGTCAATTGGCAGTTCCTGGGTGAGCAGACTATAACTTAGGGTAAGGTATTCAGTTGACAGTTGGCTGACGTATAAATACGGCATGCACTATAAACCGAATAGTGTGACCGAACGACTAGTTATGACTCACTAACAACTGGTTCCAGCATTTTAATGTGAAAGGGAAACTGAGGCCGTACATAGCCCGGCCATTTACCGTACCATGCAATGCCTTCCCGATAATCTTCCACATCAAAGGTAATGCCTTCTTCCATAACAAAAACGGGGGTAACCGTATCCTTGACAATCATCATGGAAATTGTGTAGGAACCATCATTCAGAAAATAACCCGGAATGGTACATTCGCCGGCTATTAACCCCTTCCCATACGGCTGCGATTGCGTACCTATATTGAAGATACACTCGCCTGTAAGTGAGTTTAAATGCAGACTCAAGTTCAAATTGGCGCGGTCCATCATGTTCCAGAATTCGAACCGGAATTTCATTGACGTGCGCACGTCGATATGAGTAAGATCATCTAAATAATCGGGTATCAACTCAATTCGGCGGACCCGAACCAGGTCATTGCCGGGGGCTTCTTCCGGTGTATCCCATTGACGAACCAGCCGTGTTTTAGAAACCTTACTTAAATAGGAAGCCACTACCTGGTTTGTTTCTCCCTGCTCGATTAGTCGGCCTTTTTCGAAGTAAAGGGTTTTGTTGCAAAGCGCCTGAACGGCAGTCAGGTTATGGCTCACAAAAATAACCGTTCGCCCACTGGCCGAATTGTCACGCATTTTGCCAAGGCTTTTCTTTTGAAACTCTGCATCGCCTACAGCCAGTACTTCGTCCACAATCATGATTTCGGGATCAAGGTGGGCCGAAATGGCAAACCCCAGCCTGACATACATCCCCGACGAATAGCGTTTTACAGGGGTATCCAGGAACCGTTCAACCCCTGCAAAGGCCACAATCTCGTCGAACTGTTTTTTTATTTCTGTTCGGCTCATACCCAGGAGTGAGCCATTTAGAAATATATTTTCCCGCCCGGTCAGTTCGGGGTGAAAACCAGTACCTACTTCGAGCAGGCTGGCTACCCGCCCACGAATGCGAACGGTGCCGGTAGTAGGCTGGATAATTTTGCTCAGGATTTTGAGCATGGTCGACTTGCCAGCGCCATTGTGCCCGATGATACCGACCCGGTCGCCCTGTTCAATCGAAAAATTAACATCCCGCAAGGCCCAGAATTCCTCGTGGGTGATGGTGGTTTGGTCTTTTTTGCCGCCGAATATCGACCGGAAGTTTTCCGAGATGACATCCCGCAACGTATTGACACCCTTGCCCTTTTTGTGGTCAATGATGTATTGCTTGCTAATATTTTCGACAGTAATGACAGACATAAGTGGTGAGGAGCGAGTAGTGAGGAGTAAGGAGTGAGAATGCTGACGCTTTAAGAAAAAAACATGCGCCAGTATTCTCACTCCTCACTCCTCACTACTCGCTACTTTTAAATATCATCGACAAATGTATTCTCCCGTTTCCGAAAAAAGTAGAGGGAAAGCGTTAAACATACCAGTACAATACTGACGGATATGAGTAGACTCTGTGGATTGAAGTAGGCTTTCTCGCCCAGTAGTGACCAGCGGAACCCATCGATAATACCAACCATTGGGTTGGCCCAGTAGAATGGAGCCCACCATTCCGACGCTTTATCAGCAACAAGACGGCTACTATAGGCGATTGGACAAATATAAAACCCAACCTGCACAATAAACGGAATGAGCTGAGCTATATCGCGGAAACGGACATTAACAGCCGCAAAGAAAAGCCCAAAGGCAAAAGATGCTAGTAATGCCAGTAAAATAAAGGCAGGCAGTAGTAATAAGTGCCAATCAGGAATAAACTTGTACCAGATGGCTAATAGAATAAACAACCCCAGCGATACCAGAAAATCAACCAGACTAATGGCAATCGAGCTTAGGGGCATAATCAGCCTTGGGAAGTATACCTTCGTGACCAGATTTGAATTCAGGGTTACGCTATTGCTGATCTGGGTAAATGCGGTTGAGAAAAATGTCCAGACCGTAATGCCTCCCAATACCATCAGCGGATACGGAATACCCGGATCGGGTGGTAGTTTGGCAATCTTGCTGAACACGAATACCATGATCAGCATAGTGGTCAATGGGCGAATAAGTCCCCAGGCTGTACCCAGTGCTGTTTGCTTATAACGAACCGTTACGTCGCGCATCGACAGAATGTAGAGCAACTCCCGGTTTCGCCACAGATCCCGCCAATAATGCCGTTCCGAACGACCTGGCTGGATAACAACTTCGTGTGTTTTCAAAACGAATACTAGTTTATAGGTTTCGATGAGACAGTGTTAGAGGGTTATTGGTCACTGCTTCAGCGTAACATCTTATTCTTTCATGATTGAGCGGTAGGTTTCCCGCACGAAAATGATCACAATCGAAAGGATCAGCGTTAAGGCAATACCAACCTGAAGTCCCTGCGTTTTAATAACTTCTCGGTACAATGGGTAGGCAACCGGCTCGATAACCGTAAACAATGGTGTTTCCCGGATCAATGATAAGCGCATGTTGTCGGCACTCTGAAGGGCCTGATAATACAAGCCAGACAGGAAGCTTGAATTACGGGTCAATTTACTTTCTTTCAGCTTGGCCTGCGCCACAACAACCTGCTGATTCTGGTCCATATACTGAGCCAGTTGATTCTCCGTTCCCGTTATGATTTTGGCTAATGAGTCGGCTCGTTGTTCGAGCATCTCATACATCTCCCGGGTTTTCTTGGTTTGCTTCTTCTGGTAATCTTCTTCAATGGTTTTCAGGTGTGTGTTCAGAAAGGTAGCCGTCAGCTTTTCGTCTTCCATGAAGCACTCCAATTGCATAAATGACGATTTACGCTCAGGTTGCTTAATTGCCATCTCTCCTTCAATCCGTCCGCAAATGCCAGCCATCACGATCTGTTCCATTTTCGTGTACTGATCGGGCGTTTTGGCTTTCTTAAAATAGAAAGCCCGTAAGGAGTCATTGTCTTCCCACTCTTTATCACGGATGCCACTATGACGAATATAGTAGTTAACCAGCAGCGTGTCTTTGCCGTTGATCGTATCCGTTTTCATCAGGGTTTTCTCCAGCACAGGCCGGGATGTAGCGTAAATCAGGAAGTTGTCGCCCACGAAGATATTGGCATCAGGAGCACCTGACGATAGGCCAAATGCACTGGCCAACTGTCCTAAATCGCCACCAAAACTACTGCTGGATGAGCCGCCACCGAGGTTAAACATGATGCTACCCGTATAAACGATCCGGGGTTTATGCATCATATCGTAGATAAAACCGCCAATGCCCCCAATACCAACCAGAATAACGAGCAGTTTCCAGTTTCGGTAAAAAACGTTCTTTACGGCTAACACCCGTAAAACGACTGATTTAGGTGAAATTTCATCGGGAGGCAACGGGCGACTCACAATGACGTTTGGATCTGTATTTGTTTTATTTGTAGGGTTCATACGTAGACTCCTGACTTAGTTTCCAACCCGGGATAGGGCAATAATCAACCCAATAACGCTAAGCAATGATGAAATGGTACCGGCGGTTGAACTGAGCACCTGCTGCGGGGTTAATGGTGACGATGTCCGTTTTGGAACTACAATTTCCGCTCCTGGCTCCACACGTGGATAAACGTTAAAGAACATAAATTTCCGGGTACGATCGACCGAACCGTTGGCATATACAATAAACGATTTCCGGCGCTGCGACTTTGAGGTAAATCCACCCGTTTGCGAAATGTAATCCTGGAACGTCTGTCCAGAGCGGAATTTAACCGTATTGGGCAATTGTACTTCTCCCTGAATTCGTACTGTTTCAAGCAATTTAGGAATGCGAAGGGTGTCGCCTTCCTGAACCAGAATATCCTCGCTTGAACCGGGCTTCGCCAGGATTTTCTTTAGATTGATACCAATTGACTCCGAAGATGTTGGCGATTGCACTTCCGTTTCAACAACGGTTTTAGAAGCATTATCACCCACTTCCTGGATAGCCCGTTGCTTCCGCTGAAGCTCATCTGAGCTAAGCCGCACAGGACGTACCAGCGTGGCTCCTTCAACATAGGCTTGTGGGGTTAAACCGCCTGATTGAAGAACCAGATCCGAAATTTTCATGTCTTTGCTGCGAATGGCATACGGGCCAGGCATAATTACCTCACCGACAACAGCCGCATAAGTTTGTTCCAGGTAGTTGGGCGAACGGCGCACGATGATCTGATCGAATGGTTCGAGAACGAAGTTTCGGTTCGCATCGTTGGACAGGGTCAGATCCCGGTTGACATTGAATCGGTAGATATCGGCAATTTGAGCCGTTGGGGATTTAGGGTCAACGTCTTTCTTACGACGCACTACTTCCACAACAGAGTAAGCTGCCGACTCCTTCAGGCCACCTGTTTTGACCAGCACGTCGTTCAGGGTCATATTGGCCATGTAAGCCATACCGGGGTCAGGTTTGTTCAATTCACCGATAGCCGATATGGTTGCCTGCTGAGCCAGTTCGAAGCGTGAGGGAATAATAACCTGGTCTTCGCGCTGTAGTGGAATGTCGGGGTCAGTACCTGCCAGGATATTCGCCAGGTTGATCGACAGGTTTTCAACGGCTAAATCTTCGCGGGTGCGTACAATATTCACGCGCCCTGTAAAGGCATCACCTCGTAGCCCTTCGGCCGACGTGATCAGGTCTTTCAGCGTTTTATTGTTGTCGAGAGAATACTCACCAGGGCGGAATACTGCTCCTTCAATGGTGAGCTTGTTTTCAAAGCGGTTCAGAACCCGCTCCACCGACACGACATCGCCATCCTGCATAACAAACGTCTTAAATTCGGGTGCGGTAACGTCGGTTACCTTCAGCTCACGGTCAGTTACCCGAGTGACTTTCAAACGACCTTTGTAGGCATTGGCCGTAAAACCACCTGAATAGAACAGAAGTCGATCGAGTGTTTCACCAGGGAGCATTTCAAAAATATTGGATCGTTTTACAGCTCCACCAATTTCAATCCGTTCAATAAACGAAGTAAAGCGGATGTTGTCATTGTCCTGCAGACGAAGGTCATTCTGCTGAATTCCATTCAGTAGATAGTCATAGAGGTCAAGAGTTGCCACAACGCGGTTGTTGCGAATGAGCTGTACTTTCCGATACGAACCAATATCATTGGGACCCCCAGCCTGATAAATAGCATTCATGACCGTCGATAGGCCCGACATAGTATAAGTACCCGGACGAACAGCATCGCCGGTAACAGTAACCCGTATGCTGCGGATCGATCCAAGCGATACTTCCAGAAATGTGTTTTGTGGCCCATAGGATGAATTTCGAAGCCCGACAAATTTTGTTGCCATCCGGCTGATCAGCCGTTCTTTTGCTTTCTCCACTGGTAAGCCAGAGACGAAAATAGGGCCAATACCTGTCTGCTGCGCGATGTAGACGAAACCTTCAGGGGATACTTTCTGTGAATAATCACCTTCTGAATAGCCGAACATCCGAATGTTTAACTCATCGCCGGGGCCAACAATGTAATTACGCGGGGTGGCGATATTGATGTTGGGTTGGAAGGTTGCTGCCATCGCTGGATCGTTGAACAGCGAGTAACCAAACAGTTTCTGCCGACGTTCTTCCTGTTCACGACGTTGCGCCTGTTTTATGCGTTCTTCAGCGATTTCTTCATCGGTTGCGGGGGCACTTTCCGAATTAGTGTCCTGTTTGTCGAACTGCTGATTGCCATTAGTACCATTAGGCGTGTTCGTTGTGTTACCGTTATTGCCCGTACGGGATTGTTGGGCAGGGGTAGGATTACCTGTTCGGCCGTTTGTTCCATTTTGTCCCCGCTGGTTGAGCTGTTGCTGGACATTTGCTGGTAAGTTAGCCGGATTCACTCCAGCTGGAAGAGCTGTCCCTCTGCCGGGAGCTGCTGGGTTAGCAGAACTTGGGGCAGCGGGGGCAGCCCCTGATGAAGGGGCCACTTGACCCTGAGTTGTCAATCCCACTAAGAGAACCAGCAAACCAGTAAAAAAGGTAGTCAATTGACGGGGTAAACGGCTGGCGCCGAAAAGAAAAAAATTCAGTGGAAACACGTGAATAATTCTTGAATTTTGCATATTTTTAAGAAGTCGAACAAATTGCAAGCAACGCCGACTAACACCAGTAGTTAACGAACAATTTATTCGTGTAGTACGCAGGATAGTTTAGCTGGCAAAGTAAGCGAACTTTTGTTGGATTTTAAACAGTTTCCTTTTGAATGGTAAGTTTTATACCTCTTGCTATACATGGTATGATTTTTCCGATGTACTGGAAGGGCGGCACAAAACTACTACTTTTTTAGTTAATCCATTAACCTAACATGGCAGAATCTCTGAACCAGCCGGTTCAATACAATGAAGACAGCATCCGCTCGCTGGATTGGCGTGAGCACATTCGCCTGCGACCAGGCATGTATATTGGTAAATTAGGCGACGGATCGGCTGCCGACGATGGTATCTACGTTCTCCTGAAAGAAACGATTGATAACTGCATTGACGAACACGTAATGGGCTTCGGTAAAACGATTGAAGTGCGGGTAACCGACCATCGGGTCGAAGTTCGTGACTTTGGTCGAGGCATTCCACTCGGTAAAGTGGTCGAGGTAGTATCGAAGATCAATACCGGGGGGAAATACGACTCTGGGGCGTTCCAGAAATCGGTAGGACTCAATGGAGTGGGTACTAAAGCGGTCAATGCATTGTCCACTTATTTCCGGGTGCAGTCGTTTCGCGAAGGCCGAACCGTATGGGCTGAATTTGAACGTGGTGAGCTAAAACAACAGGGTGAGGAGGTTTCGTCTGAACGCAACGGTACCCTGATATGCTTCGAGCCCGACGATACCGTCTTCAAGCACTTTCACTATATCCCGCAGTTTCTGGAAAATATGATCTGGAATTACTGCTACCTGAATGCGGGTCTGACCATTGTTTTCAACAAGCAGAAATACATTTCCCAGAATGGACTTCTCGATCTGCTTCGGAATAAAACCGACGAAGATTCGCTACGGTATCCGATCATCCACCTCAAAGGGCATGACATCGAAATCGCGCTTACTCACGGCAATCAATATGGCGAAGAGTACTATTCCTTTGTAAACGGCCAGAATACGACCCAGCATGGTACGCACCTCAATTCTTTGAAAGAAGCTGTCGTTGAAACGATCCGTAAACATTACGACAAAAGCTACGAAACTACTGATATTCGGGCCAGTATCATCGCTGCCATCAGTATTCGGGTTCAGGAGCCGGTGTTTGAATCGCAGACGAAGACCAAATTAGGTTCGGTCAATATGTCGCCTGAGCCAAACGCCCAATCGGTTCGATCATTTGTAAGCGATTTTGTGAAAGAACGCCTGGATGATTACCTGCACATCAACCCGTCGGTACGCGATGCACTCAAAAAGCGGATCGAACAGTCGGAACGGGAACGCAAGGAACTTGCCGGTATCAAAAAACTGGCCAATGATCGTGCCAAAAAGGCAAGTCTGCATAACAAAAAACTACGCGATTGCCGAAACCACCTGTCCGACCTGAAAGCGGATGATCGCTATCAGACAACCTTGTTCATTACCGAGGGAGACTCGGCTAGTGGGTCGATCACAAAATCACGGAATGTGCAAACGCAGGCTGTGTTTAGTTTGCGTGGAAAGCCATTGAACTGCTTCGGACTAACCAAGAAAGTGGTGTATGAAAATGAAGAGTTCAACCTGCTTCAACATGCACTGGATATTGAAGATGGTCTGGAAGGGTTACGCTACAATCGTATTGTGGTTTCTACCGATGCTGATGTCGACGGCATGCACATTCGATTACTGATGCTAACTTTCTTCCTCCAATTCTTTCCCGATCTTGTCAGGAATGGCCACCTCTATATATTAGAGACGCCTTTATTTCGGGTTCGGAACCCGAAAAACCATAAGGAAACAACCTATTGTTATTCGGACGACGAGAAGAAAAAAGCCATTGATAAGCTGACAAAGGGGGGCAAAAAGGTTGAAATCACCCGATTCAAGGGGTTAGGTGAGATATCGCCAGAGGAGTTCGGGTTATTCATTGGCGAAAATATGCGGCTAGAGCCTGTTATTATGGAAAAGGAAACTTCCATTCCCAAACTGCTTAGCTATTTTATGGGCAAGAATACGCCCGAGCGGCAGCGCTTTATTATCGACAACCTACGTATTGAAAAAGATGTAGAAGAAGCGGCTCTGGTTGCCTAGCCCGATAATATCGATACGTATAGGAACAAAAATGCTCACTGGAGGTCCAGTGAGCATTTTTGTTCCTATACGTATCGAATTTTTGTCATTTCAGTCTAATATATATTAACAAAGGTTAAAAATTTAATTAAAAAGAAATTAATGTAAATTCTTGATAATGTCAAATAATTCTATATTTCGGTATTAAAGATTGTTATAATGAGTTTTTTGGGAATTATATATTGTTAATATCTATTTATAGCATATTTTTGCGGCTTATTAAAAATTGATTAAAGTAAAATTCACTTAAAAGCACTTCATGAAAAAACTTTTATTAACTAGTTGGTTACTAACCATTGTCTTCTGTTTACCCGTTTTCGCACAGGATGTAACTGTATCTGGTCGGGTAACATCGTCGGAAGACGGAGCCGGCTTACCGGGGGTAAGCGTTCAGCTCAAAGGTACTTCGCGGGGTACAACCACCGATGCCGAAGGAAAGTACCGGATCAATGCGCCTGCCAGTGGACGTCTCGTATTCAGCTTTATTGGTTTTGCCTCTAAAGAGATGGCAATCGGAAACCAATCCACGATTTCGGTCGATCTGACACCCGACGCGGCCAATCTGGATGAGGTAATCGTTACGACTTTCGGTACAGCTAAAAAAGCTGCATTTACTGGCTCTGCGGGTGTTATTGATCAAAATAAGATTCAGAATCGAGTTGCGACGAATATTGGCCAGGTTTTATCGGGGGCTATTGCCGGTGTTCAAACAACGGCTGGTAGCGGACAGCCCGGTACTGCCCCTGATATTCGTATTCGGGGCTTTGGTTCGATTTCTTCGGGTAACGATCCATTGTATGTGGTTGATGGCGTTCCTTATTCGGGTAGTATTGCCAATATCAGCCCTGGGGATATCGAGAGTATTTCGGTACTGAAAGATGCCGCTTCTACGGCACTATACGGGTCGCGGGCGGCTAATGGTGTCGTGGTAGTAACGACAAAAAAAGGTCAGAAGGATCGGAGTATCGTCAATGTACGCTACACAAAAGGGTTTAGTACGCGGGGTTTGCCCGAGTACGATCGGGTTGGTGTTGGCGAATACTATCCGCTGATGTGGGAAATGTATCGAAACAGTGTTGCCTATCGGGCTACGAACCCAGTCGCACTTGCAACGGCTAATGCAGATGCAACCAGCCGATTGATCAGTCTCGTTGGATACAACGTATATAATGTACCGGACAATCAGGTCGTGGATGTAAACGGTCAGATGAATCCAACGGCTACGCTTAAGTTCTCGCCCGACGATCTGAACTGGGAAAAGCCAATTATGCGGCAGGGAAATCGAGATGAGATAACCGTAGGGTTGTCGGGGGGACAGAATAAGACCGATTATTATGTATCGTTTTCGTACCTGAATGATAAGGGATACCTGATTCGTTCAGACTATGATCGGTTTACGGGACGCCTGAATGTGAACTCGCAGATGAAACCATGGCTGCGGACTGGGGCAAATATTTCGACTACGATTACGAAATCGAATCAGGCCGACGCCGGTAGCAGTACGGCTTTCGTAAATCCATTCTATTTCTCGCGCAATATGGGGCCGATCTATCCGGTTTATGCCTATGATCCGGCTAATCCAGGCCAGTTTCTGCTCCTGCCTAATGGCGATCGGCGGTGGGATTATGGTAACCTGACAGCACTGGGATTGCCTGCTCGTCCGCAGTTTGGTGGCCGCCATTCGGTTGCTGAAACATTGTTGAACCAAAACTATTTTCGCCGAAATGTATTAGGTGCCCGTGGTTTTGCGGAGGTTTCGTTCCTGAAAGATTTTAAATTCTCAGTGAATATTGGTACCGATATTACCAACTACAACGGCTATACGTTTGGTAACCCCGAAGTAGGCGATGGTGCTCCGGCGGGTCGTGCTTCTCATGAGTTCCAGAACATTGCTAGTTACAACCTCAACCAGTTGCTGAACTACAACAAAGGATTTGGAAAGCATAATGTTGAAGTGCTGGTAGGGCATGAGAATTTCCAGGTGAACGACAATAACCTGGCGGGCTCACGGTCGCAGCTTATTCTGGAAGGAAATTATGAACTGGTGAACTTCACGACAACTACCAATTTGTCGTCGGTATTCAACACCCGTCGGGTAGAAGGGTATTTCTCACGTGTAAATTACGATTATGACCAGAAGTACTTCCTTTCGGGTTCGGTACGTCGGGATGGCTCGAGTAAGTTTTACACTGATTCGCGCTGGGGTACTTTCTATTCGGTCAGTGGTGCATGGCGGTTGGATCAGGAAGAATTTGTTCGATCGATTCCGAGCATCAATTTGCTGAAATTAAGAAGCTCATACGGGCAAACGGGTAACGATGGCGGTGGAAATACAGCCGATGGGGCCAGCATCAGCTACTACGCCTGGCAGCCACTTTACGGATTAGGCTGGAACAACGCATCGGAAGCGGGGATTCTGCAAACGAGCTTAGGAAACCGTAATCTGGCATGGGAATCGAGTAATTCCTTTGACGTAGGCCTGGAGTTTAGCCTGTTTAAAGGACGGGTATCAGGTACGGTTGAGTACTTCAACCGGCAGTCGTCGAACCTGATTTTTGATGTTCCACTGCCGCTGTCGTCAGGTATCTCTACCGTCACCCGGAATATTGGTACCATGTATAACCGCGGTATCGAAGTAGAGCTTGGCTTGGAGCCAGTTCGGACGAAAGATTTCACCTGGCGTCTTGATCTGAATGCGACGACCCTTAAGAACCGGATCACGAAAATGCCGGACGAAAACCCGGAGATTATCGATGGTACCAAAAAGCTGGCCGTCGGTCGGTCAATCTATGATTACTGGTTGCGGGAGTATGCAGGGGTAAACTCGGCCAATGGTGAAGCACAGTATCGGGCGGCTAATTATGTTGCGGCTAACACGCGCATTACTGAGCAGGGGGATACGCTAACCAACAGTGTAAACAATGCACGCTATCGTTATAATGGATCATCGATTCCGGCACTGATGGGTGGTTTTACTAATACCTTCAAATACAAAGGGTTATCGCTCTCGGCACTGGTTGTTTATCAGATAGGTGGTAAAACTTACGATGCGGCCTATTCCGCGCTTATGAGCGTAGGGGGGTATGGTAGTGCCAAGCATGTCGACATTCTGAAGCGCTGGCGGAATCCGGGCGATGTTACCGACGTACCACGTATGGATGCTGGCAGGACTTCGGATTTTGACGCGGCTTCTGATCGTTGGCTCATTGATGCCAGTTACCTGAACCTGCGTTCGGTGACGCTATCCTACGCACTGCCAACAACGCTGGCCCGGAAGGTTTTCCTGGAAAATGCACAGGTGTATCTGAGTGCTGAAAATTTCCTGATCCTGTCGAATCGGAAAGGGATGAACGTGCAACAGACCTTCACGGGCGTAACCAGCAACGTATTCAGTCCGGCCAAGAGCGTAGTACTGGGGGTTTCATTTACATTATAAGACAAGCATCATCAACTCATGAAACTGAAATTTTTAACGATTGCCATAGCCGTAGGCCTGCTTACAACAGCCTGCGACAAAGAGTATCTGGAAACAGCACCCACCGGAAGTATTGATGCTGGTGCGGCTTATGCTACAACCAAAAATGCGGCTGCGGCTATTAACGGTATTTACCGCGCCATGATTGTTCGTTACCTCGATTCACAGGGGCACTTTGGGCATCCCGCCATGATGATTATTCTGGATGTGTTGGGCGAAGATGTGGTCATTCCCAATACATCGAACACCTGGCACCTGGGTGAAACCCGCTGGCAGGCGCATCGCTCCGAAACATCTGTAGGCGATCAGTTGCCATACCAGCTTTATTATCGGCTAATTGGTAATGCCAACATCGCTATTGCCAACATCGATGCCGCAGCAGGGGCGCAGACGGAACGCAATCAGATCAAAGGAGAAGCGCTGGGTTTGCGGGCGTTCTCGTATTTTAACCTGGTACAGCTGTTTGGGAAGCGCTATAATGCCGCTTCGAAACCCAATAGCCAGCTTGCCGTGCCGCTGGTGCTTTCGCCAACGACGGAAGGGTTACCTCGGGCAACAGTCGAAGACGTATATGCGCAGATCAACAAAGATTTAGCCGAAGCGGCTACCTTACTGACTACAACGCGCACGTATAAATCGCACATTAACTTGGACGTGATCAAAGGTTTACAGGCTCGGGTAGCGTTGGCCCAGCAAAATTGGACCGATGCCGCAAAATATGCCGCTGAAGCCCGTAAAAGCTATGTGCCGATGACAGCCACACAGTATCAGGACGGTTTTTCGGATATCAGCAATCCAGAATGGATGTGGGGCTTTGATCACCTCGAAGACCAGACGGAGTATTTTGGCGCCTATCATTCGTACATCTCCTGCAATTTCAACTCGACCAATATTCGGGTAGATCCTAAAGTGATCAACAGCAAGCTTTACGATCAGATTCCGACGACAGATGTCCGCTCAAAAATGTGGGTTAAAGCCCCTACAACCGCCAATTCGATCGTGCCTACCGGCGGGGTACGGGTTCCTTATATAACACAGAAATTCAAGCTGCCGGGTACCCCATCGACCAGTACTATGGGCGATGTACCGTATATGCGTGCTGCCGAAATGTATTTGATCGAAGCCGAAGCACAGGCTCGGCTAGGCAATACAGCGGCTGCTGCCAGCACGCTGTTTACACTGATAAGCCAGCGCGATCCGTCCTATAAACTGTCAACCAAAACGGGCAATGACCTGATCGATGAGATTCTGTTCCATCGTCGCGTTGAGCTTTGGGGGGAAGGATTCCGGTTTACCGACCTGAAGCGGTTGAATCAACCATTAAATCGGAACGGGGCTAACTTAAGCTCAGCCGTATCGGTAATTTTCGACGTCCCCGCCGGAGATAACCAGTGGGAGTTCCTGATTCCACGGCGCGAAATAAATGCGAATGCAAAAATTGTACAAAACCCGCTATAGTAACCCTTTAGTTGATTGAAAACGCGCCTGACCGGGATTTCGGTCAGGCGCGTTTGTATGGTAGGGATCATACTGCTAAGTATAGTGCCATTAAAATCTTTTTTGTCATGCCAGCCGCAGGGAGGAATCTCAACGTTGATGCTTGAACTAGTTTGAGATTCTCCTCTGCGGTCAATGATCGCTTCGTCTAAAAAGTTTGAACAGCGTCAAGGATAAAGTTTGCAGGAGGCAACCCGTAATGTACTTTTGTGAATTAAGCATGGCCATAATGACATTAGAAACCCTTCGTAACCAAATCGACTCTCTCGACGATCAGCTTCTGACGCTCCTCAATCAGCGCATGGAACTGGTTCGTCAGGTAGGCGAGTTAAAACGTTCAACCAACGCCGTTATCTACCGGCCCGAACGAGAAAAGCAGATCATTGATCGACTACATGAGCAGAACAACGGATTGTTGAATCGCCCGGCTATTGAAGCTATATTCCTGGAAATTTTTGCCGTTTCGCGAAACCTGGAATTACCCGAACGAGTGGCTTATTTAGGCCCGGAGGGGAGTTTCACCCATCAGGCTGCCGAAAGTCGGTTTGGCGCGATGAGTACCTATCTGGCTCTGCCTAATATTCGGTCGGTATTCGAAAGTGTCGAAACGGGACGGGTTCGCTTTGGCGTTGTGCCCATTGAAAACAATCAGGAGGGCGTTGTGGAAGAGGCTATCGATTTGCTGCTGGAAAAAGACCTGCGGATTGCGGCCGAGATTCAGATTCCCGTTCATTTTACATTTGCCACAAAGGCTGAGAACCTGGCCGATATTACCCATATCTACTCGAAAGATATTGCCTTCGGTCAATGCAGCCGGTTCCTGCATGACTATTTTGACGGGCTCAGCCCTGAGCTGGTTCCTGTCGAATCCACCTCAAAAGCAGCTAAACTGGCCTCGCAACAACCGACTGCGGCTGCCGTTTGTTCGGGCATTGCGGCAAAGCTGTTTGATGTCCCCATTCTGTTCGACAATATTGAAAACAGCGATCTGAACCGAACCCGATTCCTGATCCTGGCGAAAGATTTTGTCAATCAACCTAGCGGGCACGATAAAACAACCCTGATTGCGAAGCTTCAGAATACGGATTCGCCGGGGGTACTGGCCGAATTTCTGCAGGAATTCAATGCTCGGCGGATCAATCTGACGAAAATTGAAAGCCGCCCTTTGCGTGAAGGCGCTACATTCCGCTACTGGTTTTTGCTGGAATGCGAAGGTCACGCCAACGACCCCGATTTACAGGAAATTCTGAACCATCATGCGGCCGAAGTGAAGTGGCTGGGTAGCTATGTACGGGTCGCCTAGTTGTAGTTGTTGACGGTCATTATTGGGTTTGTAGCCATTGCACAAGAATGGCACAACGCATAATAACGTATGACCTGCAATGACAATCAAATGACGAATAACCCTGTTTCCAGTAGCAAGAAATCCCCGTTGATTGCTGTAACTTTTTCGGTCTAAAATTGCTTATAGAGGCATGGAATCGAACGATAAAACAGAGCGAATAGTCGAAGCCCGGATGAAACTCAAACGTCGCTTTGAGGAGAAAATGGCACAGACCCCATCCATGACCGATGAAAAGCCAAGAGGCTCAGGCCCAGACAATCGACATGGGATGCCAACGGTTCCGGTAGGGCAGACAGTCACCACAAAATGGCCTGTACTGGATTTGGGTTATCAGCCCAATATTCCGCTTGATAAATGGCAGTTAGCGATCGATGGCGAAGTGAACCATCCGGTTCGGCTCAAATGGGAGGATTTTCTGGCATTACCACAAGTAGAAGATACGAGTGATTTTCATTGCGTAACCACCTGGTCGCGGCTGGATATTCCGTGGGTAGGGGTTCGATTTATGGATTTAGCCGCCCTGGTTGACCCGAAAGGAACAGCCACGCATGTGATGTGTTACGGCTACGATGGGTACTCGACCAACGTATCGCTCGAAGAAGCCCTTAAGCCTGATGTGCTGCTGGTGCATACCGCCGATGGCCAACCGTTACCGCGTGAACATGGTGGCCCGTTGCGGATGATTACCCCCCAACTGTATGCCTGGAAAGGAGCGAAGTGGATTAAACGCATCGAGTTTTTACCGAAAAACCAACTCGGATTCTGGGAAGAACGTGGCTATTCGAATACGGCCTACCCCTGGCGAAACGACCGCTATTCTTGAAATATAAACTGAGTAAAACGAAACTCCCCGAACGTGTAAAGCTTTCGGGGAGTTTCGTTTTATTACGGCTGAAGTCGATTGCAAGATGGTTCCCTTAAATCATTAATAGTCGCCAGATGCCGGAAATAAGCAATAAAAGAATGGCTGCCGGTGTCAGTACCTTCCAGCAAAGGAACATCATCTGATCGACCCGGACGCGCGGGAAAGTCCAGCGTACCCACATCTGAATCAGGACGGCGAAAAAGGCTTTCGACAACAGCCAGAAGCCGCCTGTAATATGCCCCCACACACTGCCCGGCGTGCCACTTGTCCAGTCGGCCAGCCGAAGCGGGCCAATGTTAGGAAATGGTGTATTCCAGCTTCCCAAAAACAGAACGGCACCCAGAAACGATACCAGCAGCATCATGGCGTATTCGGACAGGTAAAGCAATGCAAATCGCATCCCGGAATATTCCGTATGAAATCCGGCGACGATTTCTGATTCACCCTCGGGCAGGTCGAACGGAGCCCGGTTACTTTCGGCCAGTGTACAGATGAAAAAGATGACGTAGGCAAAGAGCAAAAACGGATTCCGAAGGATGTTCCAGCTAAAAATACCGCCCCAGGTCGATACGTCGATGCCTAAGGCTTTTAGCCCAAACAAGTAGTTAGTCTCGTGTCCAAAAATTCCCTGCTGAAAACTAATGTCCTGTAAATTCAGGGTCTGGCATATCATCACCACACAAAGGATGGTCAGCCCAAGAGGAATTTCATAGGAAATAATCTGTGCTACGGACCGCATGGCCCCAAACAGTGAGTACTTATTGTTCGACCCCCAGCCCGCCATCAGGATGCCTACCACATCGAATGAGACAATAGCCATCAGGTAAAAGACCCCAACATCGGCTTTAGATCCCTGGAAGTCAGGAGTTAGAGGGAGCACCGCGAAGCCCGCAAAGACCGATGCAAAAATGATAGAGGGAGCCAGCAGAAATAACCGACGATCGGCGGCTGTAGGAACAATATCTTCTTTCTGAAGGAGCTTCAGCAAATCGGCGAAGAGTTGCAGCAGTCCCCATTTCCCGGTTTCCATAGGGCCAAGCCGGTCTTGCATAAAGGCCGATACTTTCCGTTCGGTATAAACCCCAACGACAACAAAGCCGGAAGCCATGGCCAGAAAAATAGGGAGCGCAAACATGCTATAAATGACTGAATTGTTAAATGATTGAATTGAGGAATGGAAGGTAAGCGTAAGCCTATTCAATCATTCATCAATTCAATCATTCAATCATTAATTAAAACTCGGCTGTTTTTGGGGCTCTGGGGAATGGGATGACATCGCGGATATTGCCCATGCCCGTAACGAACAGAACCAGACGTTCGAAACCTAATCCAAAACCAGCGTGGGGAGCGGTGCCGAAGCGACGCGTATCCAGATACCACCAGATGGCTTCGGGATCAATCCCCACTTCCTGCATTCGAGCAACCAGTTTATCCAGATCCTCTTCCCGTTGTGAACCCCCAATGATTTCACCAATGCCGGGGAACAGGACGTCCATAGCCCGAACAGTAGGGCCAAAAACCTCCCCGCGGGCGTTGGTAGCGGGTTCAACATCCTGTTTCATATAGAACGCCTTAATGGCACGCGGGTAGTTGGTCAGAATAACGGGTTTCTTGAAATGCTTTTCGACCAGATACCGCTCATGTTCCGACTGAAGATCAATCCCCCATTTTACCTCAAACTGGAACTGACCTTTCTTGGCGGGTTTCGAATTCATCAGAATATCGACCGCTTCGGTATAGGTGAGCCGCACAAACTCGTTGTTAATCACAAACTGGAGTTTTTCAAGCAGGCCCAGCTCACTCTGCTCTTCTTTCTTTTTGGTTTTTTCCTCCTCCTTGAGTCGGTTGTCCAGAAAAGCCAGATCATCGGCACAGTGCTGAAGAGCGTATCGAATAACGGTTTTGACGAAATCCTCAGCCAGGTTCATGTTATCTTTCAGTTCATAGAACGCCATTTCGGGCTCAATCATCCAGAACTCGGCCAGGTGACGGGTCGTATTGGAGTTTTCAGCGCGGAACGTGGGACCGAAGGTGTAAATCTTACCCAGCGCCATAGCACCTAATTCGCCTTCCAACTGTCCTGATACGGTCAGGTTTGTTTCGCGGCCAAAGAAGTCCTGGTTATAATCAACTTTGCCGTCTTCAGTTAGCGGAGGTTTGATTGCATCAAGCGTGGTTACCCGAAACATTTCACCAGCCCCTTCAGCATCTGAAGCGGTTATTATAGGGGTATTGAGGTAGAAAAAACCGTTGTCGTTGAAGTATTTATGAATGGCAAAGGCCAATGCATGCCGAATGCGCAGAATCGCACTGAACGTGTTGGTTCGGGGGCGCAGGTGAGCAATTTCCCGTAAAAACTCCAGCGAGTGCCGTTTGGGTTGAAGCGGATACTTTTCAGGATCAGCCGTACCGTAAATGACAACATCGGTAATTTTAACTTCTATCGCCTGCCCCGACCCCTGCGACTCCACAATTTGCCCTGTAATAGCCAGGCAGGAACCTGTCGTGATGAGTTTGAGCGTGTCTTCGGGAAGCTGGCCAGCCTCGGCTACCGCCTGAATATTCTGTATGGTAGAGCCATCGTTAAGAGCGATGAAAACGGCGTTCTTACTTTCACGTTTTGTACGAACCCAGCCCTTTACGGTCACGGTAGTGCCAACAGGCGAATCCATGCGGGACGAATCCACGCCAGAAGAAGCTTTCAATAACTGCTTTATCGGTAAGTAACTCATACTAAAATGGGGACCCTGTAATGATTGTGGTCGCAAAAGTACGGATTGTCGGTTGAATAGCCGATAAACAATTTTAATCCGTAAAATCACAAGAGTGTAGGTCAGGGGTGATTACGGCCTTATTTTTGCGTTAATTGAGACAACATACCCACATACTTGAGACACCATGCCGATAACGTTGTATATCGTTCGCCACGCAAAAGCAGAAGACCGGGCCATGTTTATGACTGATCATGACCGACAGCTTACTGCGGATGGCATCATTGCTGCTGCCCGAATGGGGCGCTACCTTCATGAAAAATCTGTATTGCCAGATGTGATTATCAGCAGCACAGCCCCTCGTGCTAAAGACACAGCAAAAGTAATTGCCGAACAAACCGGATTTGATACCGCCCGAATCGAGCTGAATCAGTTTCTGTACGAGGGAGGGCCAAAGGCTTATCTGGCCGCTTTGAATCGGCTACCCGCTACCGTCCAGACGGCCATGATCGTGGGACATAACCCTGATGTGTCGTATCTCGGCGAATTCCTGACGCACAAGGATATTGGTTCCATGAGTAAAGGCGCTGTGTTAGCTATTACTTTCGGCAATCTGAACTGGGCTGAAATTTCTGGCCGAACCGGAAGCTTGGAATTTCAAATTGGTCCCAAGCAATTGCCAATTAATGAATAATGTAAAATGTATTATGAACACTGGTGGCTGAAGGGCCAATCATGAATCATATAATAAACGTCATTGTCCATTTTCTTGATTAATGAATCGCAATCGTCGGATATTCGTAATTGTTTTTATTGCATTCACAACCCTTGTGATCTTGTTTACCATTGATATGGCCCGTCGCACAACGGCTCCCTGGAATAAGCGTCGGGAGGTTGAACGGGCGTTGCCACCCAAGGATGGTACCGTTGCCGATACCATGGCGACAGATACACTGCTTAACCCCTGATTCGCTATGCTGCAACTGAGTGCTGTTCATCACATTGCCATTATCTGTTCCGACTATGAACGGTCGAAGCAGTTTTATACGGAGATACTGGGGTTTACGATACTGGGCGAATATTATCGAGCTGAACGGCAGTCGTATAAACTGGATCTGGCGTTGAATGGCAGCTACCTGATTGAGCTTTTCTCGTTTCCTGAACCACCCAAACGGCCGTCCAGACCTGAAGCTGCCGGGCTGCGCCATCTTGCCTTTGCCGTGGCTGATCTGGATGATGCTATTCAACATCTGAACGAACAGGGAGTAGCAACGGAACCCATTCGCGTTGACGAACATACGGGGTGTCGGTTCACCTTCTTTGCCGACCCGGATGCACTACCGCTGGAGTTGTATGAATTGTAGAGACGCATCCTTGCGTCTCCTGACCGGATGGCTCGTTTAATCAGAAACGTTATGGCTGACGCGTATGAGACGCAGTTGTTGACGTGTATGAGACGCAATTGCTGACGCATATGAGACGCCAGGTATGGCGTCTCTACATGAGTGTCTCACTTAATACCTCAACTAGAGCGTCAACGTCATTGGCATCGTTGTATACATGCGGAGCAATGCGTAGGACGCGGGCACGGGCCGAAACGGAAACATTCTTTTTTAAAAGCGCTTGTTGAACGGTCATAGGATCGGTCTGCTCGGGGAGCCATAACCCTACCAGATGATGGCTACGGCCGGTGGTATCGCTTTCGGGTTCGATGCGGCATCCGAATTTCTCAAGAATAGGCCAGGCATCGGCCAGTAAGGTCTTTGCGTAAGCCTGAATACGGGAGGGTTGCCAGTCGATAAGTTGGGTTAAGGCGGTCTCAAGCATGGGCATTTGCAGGAAATGCGTATGTTCTCCAACGTTATACCGATACGCTTTTGGCCGATAAACCGGCTGATAGTCCATTAATTTATGAAACTGATTGCTATCGAGCCGACTCATCCAACTTTCTTCCAGCGGAATCCCCTCATCGAATGCTGAGCCGAAATAGGCTAGCCCCATTGAGTAAGGCCCCATCAGCCATTTGTATCCCGCACAAACAACTGCGTCGGGTTGAATAGCTTCCAGATCGAAAGGGAGTGCGCCTATCGCCTGAGTACCATCGATCACCAGCCAGGAACCTACATTTCTGACCCGTTTGCTGATAGTTTCCAGATCGAATCGGATACCATACATCCAATGAACGGGAGGCACAACCACCAGTGCTGTATTGGCATCAATAGCATCCAGCAGCCGCTGATTCCAAAGCTCGCTTTTCGGGAATTCAGCAGGCATAGCTACGGTCACGACTGTTAAACCAAGCTCGGTACATACACGATCCCAGGCGTAGACATCACTCGGAAATTCATCGCTGATCATCACAATTTTCTGACCGGCCCGGATGCCTGATTTTCGATGGAGGTTACGAGCTACTACGCCCATACCATAAGAAACCGATGGGACTACGGCGATGCGTTCGGGGTCAGGATTATTGATCAATTCAGAAAAAAGAGCCCGTACACGAACAGCACCCGTAAAAAAATCGTCGGGTTTTAAGCCAAACGGATCGGCCTGTTGACTGAGAGCTGTATGGCCCGCCTGTTCAACGGCTCGACTAAATGGAGCGCGGGTAGCACAATTCAGGTAATGAATAGGTTGCGGTAAACTAAACTGATGCTTTTGCGAGCCAAGTGGAGTTGTGTTGATGAGCATATAAAAGTTGATCGCTGAAAAAATTGGCACGGGGTTTGTAAAGACGTAAATGAAACCTAAAATCTACCCCATAAAATGACTACATTACTAGGCATTGGCTCCCGTGTTCGTCACGAAGAATTTGGTGATGGCGTTGTCATCAACCTAAAAGCCAATGGCTATACAATTACGTTTATCGAGCATGGTGTGAAGGTAATCAAATTCGACACACCACTCAGTATCCTTGAAGCGTTGGAACCCGATGGTGACCTGGTTAGTCTGTTCGATGTTGAACAGTCACTCACTCGGGTTCTTCAGCGCTGGGTCGATCAGACGGAAATTGTCCCGCTCGGCGATAAATGGAAAGGCGGCAAACTTATCCTGAAACCCGGTCGGGCCGATCTGGCACAAAAAGAAATGCCTATTGATGCATTCTTCCATAAAGTCGTGATGGTGCGCGACCGTCTTCGGGTACTCGAACAGCGGGTAAATGCCAGTGCCCTCGATGACGAAGAGAAGATCAATATTCAACAATATATCACCCGGATTTACGGTAGTCTGACTTCGTTCAACTTACTGTTTAAGAATCAGAATCAGCAATTCGTGGGTGAAAAGTCATTGGCTGATGCTTAGCGATAACGCTCGGTCAAAACACAACTATTTCATATAGTTTTGGGTTAGTTAGATTGGAGGCTCCCCGCTACTGTTTCAGTGGCGGGGACTTTTTTTAAAGAGCGAAAGAGTGAAAGAGCGGAATGCTGGCGCATACCATTTTCACTCTTTCGCTCATTCGCTCTTTCGCTCTTTAAATCCCCTGGCTCTTGGATGATACTCCCGTAGGGTTTGCTGGAGATAGTCACGGTCGAGGTGGGTGTAGATTTCAGTGGTAGTGATGGATTCGTGACCAAGCATTTGCTGAACGGCCCGTAGGTCGGCCCCGCCTTCGATGAGGTGAGTGGCAAAGGAGTGTCGGAAGGTGTGCGGACTGATCGTTTTTTTGATCCCGGTCTCGGTTGCTAGTTTTTTTATGGTTGTAAATACCGAAATACGCGAAAGCTGTTTCCCACGTAAATTCAAAAATATAGTGTCCTCATCGCCTTTTTGCACATCCAACTGACTGCGTACGTGCTGTATATAGAGCCGCGTATAGTGCATGGCGTCGTCGCCGATGGGAACCAGCCGAACTTTGTCGCCCTTGCCCAGCACCCGGATGAAGCCCGCATCGAAAAAGCAGTTGGTCAGGCGCAGATTGAGTAATTCAGAAACCCGAAGCCCGGAACTGTAGAGGACTTCGAGCATCGCCCGATCGCGAGTGCCGCCCGGTGTTGAAAGGTCAATAGCGCTCAGAATGGCTTCTACTTCTGGGAAACTTAGGGTGTCAGGTAGTTGACGCCCCAGTTTAGGCCCCTTGAGCTGCTGAGTTGGGTCGTGCTGAATCAGATTTTCGAGGAGCAGGTATTTAAAAAAAGATTTTAATCCCGACAGCATCCGTCCCTGACTATGGGCTGACAAACCAAGTTCGCCCAGATACTTCAGAAAATTCATTAACTCTTTTTCGGTTACCTGCATGGGTGTACGGGCAGGATCGGTCAGAAGGATGTATTCGTACAGTTTCTCGGCGTCGTGCAGATACGCTTCTACCGAATTTTCGGCCAGCGATCGCTCCAGCTTGAGGTAGTTCTTAAAGGCGTTTATATAACTTTGCCACATAGGATGGTGAATGAATAATGTTAAATGAATAATGGATATGCTAGCCTGCTGAGTTTGCCATTTTACATTATCCATTTTATATTATTCATTACTCATTATCCATTATTCATTTAGTATGAAACAGATTCTTATTATTAACGGCCCGAACCTGAACCTGTTAGGTAAGCGCGAACCGACTATTTATGGCAATCGCTCGTTTGTCGATTACCTCGAAACCCTCGAACAGCAGTTTTCGGATGTGCAACTTCGCTATTTTCAGTCGAACCACGAAGGCGAACTGATCGATAAAATTCACGAACTCGGTTTCGATGTCGATGGTATCGTAATCAATGCCGGTGCCTATACGCATACATCCATTGCTATTGCCGATGCGTTGTCGGCCGTTACAGCGCCAACTGTGGAGGTCCATATTTCGAATGTACATGCCCGTGAGTCGTTCCGCCACCACAGCTACCTGTCGGCTAAATGCAAAGGGGTTGTCGTAGGGCTGGGACTAATGGGCTATGAAATGGCTGTACGCTATCTAATAAACAATGGATAATGAGCAATGAACAAAAAGGGCATCCATTCATTATCCATTGTTCATTTTACATTATTCATTAAGCAATGATCACCTTTTACCCAGGTCCGTCAAAAGTATACCCGCAAGTGGCCGATTATGCAGTCGAAGCGGTTCGTCAGGGAATTGTTAGCCTGAATCATCGAAGCGCAGGCTTTATGGATGTTGTGAAAGAAACCATTCACCTGCTGCATGAAAAACTCGCTATCCCGGCCGATTACCATATTGCCCTGGTATCGTCGGCAACGGAGTGCTGGGAAATTGTCGCTCAGTCATTAACTGGCGAAGCTAGCCTGCATCCGCATAGTGGCGCGTTCGGAAAAAAGTGGGCCGAGTATGCCTACCGGATAAAACCACCGACCAGCCTTAGCGAAGCCGATGTGTTGTGTATCGTTCAGAACGAAACCTCCAACGGCACCCAGGTCTCAATGGAAACGCTTGCCCAATTTCGCCGTGATTTTACGGGGTTAATTGCCGTCGATGCGGTTTCGTCGATGGCGGGTATTGTGCTCGACTGGACACTGGCCGATGTCTGGTTTGCTTCAGTCCAGAAATGTTTTGGTTTACCCGCCGGACTGGCTGTTCTGATTTATTCGCCAAATGCGCTGAAACGGGCCGAAGAAATAGGAGAGAACAGTCATTACAACAGTCTGCTGTTTATCCACGAGAATTTCTCGAAATTTCAGACTCCCTACACGCCAAATGGGTTAGGGATTTATTTGCTGATGCGGGTCTTGCAACAGCTCGCTCCAATAGCTGATGTCGCCAGCGTGATAAAACACCGTGCCGCTGCCTGGTATTCTTTTTTTGAGAACGAACTGGCCCAGTCGTCTTTTCAACTATTGAATCAGGACACATTGGTGAGGTCCGATACTGTTATTGCAGTGCAAGGAAGTGATATCGATATAAAAGCCATCAAAACGGCTGCTCAGCAGGCTGGTATTATGCTCGGTAATGGCTACGGTGACTGGAAGACATCAACCTTTCGAATCGCTAATTTCCCCGCTATTTCTACCGACGAAATTGAAACCTTGAAACAGTTTTTGCTGAATTATTGTCTCGCGGACATCCTGTCCGCATCATGAACAATTCATTATCGATCCCGGCGGGGAACCGCTCACCACCATGTTGCAAATGCCCAATTTTAAAGAAATTGTTTCGGTAACGCTGATTCTATTTTCGGTAATCGATATAATTGGCTCATTGCCCGTAATTATCGATTTACGCCGGAAATCGGGAAAGATCGAGTCGGAGCGGGCTACCCTGGCTTCGGGAGCATTGATGATTGCTTTCCTGTTTGTAGGGGATCAACTGTTGGCTCTGTTCGGGGTCGATGTTGCTTCGTTTGCTGTGGCGGGTGCCCTGATCATTTTCCTGATTGGCCTGGAAATGATTCTGGGACGAACCATTTTTAAATCGGAAGTAGAGACAGGCGGGGCTACCCATATTGTTCCAATCGCTTTTCCACTCATTGCCGGAGCCGGGACCCTGACAACGCTTATTTCGCTCCGGGCCGCCTATCAGACTGTCAATATTATTATCGGCATCATTCTGAATCTCCTGCTGATTTATGCCGTATTACGATCGTCTGGCTGGCTGGAGAATCGGCTGGGTGCTGGCGGCTTAGCGGTGTTGCGGAAAATCTTCGGAATTATTTTGTTAGCCATCGCTATCAAGCTGTTTAAAACGAATCTTATTTCTGGGTTTTAAGACCAATAAGTTACATAAACAGCCTTCATTTTAAAGCTTAAATCACGAAAAAAGACAAAATGTTACGATAAATACAGGATTTTTAAAGGTAAAACGAATCAATTCTTAAAATTTCATAGAAAGCAGCTAAGATTATAAAGTGATAAAAAAAATAGCCTAAATATGGCAAATTACTGTACCAAACGAATTATAATTATAATTTTTCCGTAAAAACCATAAAAAATATGGTTGAAGGGGTATATGGCATTTATTTTTTATTGTAAAGCCGCATTATATTTGCCAAAAGTATTGCACAAAACCCCTATTCAACTCAATCCACTTGTACATCATGGCAAAGGCGAAGTTAGAATACATTTGGCTCGATGGTTATAAGCCTACCCAAAGCTTGCGTTCAAAAACCAAAATTGAAGGCGATTTCTCTGGTAAACTGGAAGACTGCCCTATGTGGTCGTTTGATGGTTCGTCAACCGAGCAGGCTCCAGGTGGCTCGTCCGACTGCTTGCTGAAACCCGTTTTTATCTGCCCTGATCCACAGCGTAAGAATGGCTACCTCGTGATGTGCGAAGTGCTGAATGCTGATGGTACCCCTCACGAGTCGAACGGCCGTGCCACGATTGAAGATGACGACAACGATTTCTGGTTCGGTTTCGAGCAGGAGTACTTCCTGTGGGATATGAGCATCGATAAGCCGCTTGGGTTCCCAGCAGAAGGTTTCCCAAAACGTCCACAAGGCCCTTACTACTGCTCGGTTGGTGCTCAAAATGCGTATGGTCGTTATATCATCGAAGAACACCTGGACGCTTGCCTTGATGCTGGTCTGAACGTAGAAGGTATCAATGCTGAGGTTGCTACAGGTCAGTGGGAATTCCAGATTTTTGCCAAAGGTGCGAAAGAAGCTGGTGACCAAATCTGGGTTGCTCGCTACATTTTGGAGCGTATCGGTGAAAAATACGGTATTTCGATCAACTGGCATTGCAAACCCCTGGGCGCTACCGACTGGAACGGCTCGGGTATGCACGCTAACTTCTCGAACACCACGCTTCGTACAGCAGGTAGCAAAGAAGTCTATGAAAAAATTTGTAGCGGATTCGGTAGTTCGCCTGAGGTGATCAAAGCCTGTATCGATGTATATGGTGCTGACAACCACCTGCGTTTGACCGGTAAGCACGAAACCCAGTCGATCGACCAGTTCTCGTTTGGTGTATCGGACCGGGGTGCTTCGATCCGTATCCCTATCGCTACGGTAGAGCGCGGCTGGAAAGGCTGGCTGGAAGATCGTCGGCCAAACTCGGCGGCTGATCCTTACAAAGTAGCTGCTATCATTATCAAGACTGTTAAGGCGGCAGAAGCTGTAGAAGCATAAGCCATCCTGCATAGATTAACTCAGAAGCCCGACTGCGAAAGTAGCCGGGCTTTTCTATGGGGCCTGGTACGTTGGGGAATTATGGAGGGCGAGTGGTTAATTGGCAATTAGGTAGTTAGTCGATCACAAATGCCAAATAATTTTCCTGGTTAATTAACTGGAAATTGGCACCAGGGTAGGTATCTATCCAGGAAGCAGGGGCTTTAACTGATTTGCGGGAAAACTTAAATTCAAAACCGGATAGTTGCCCGTTGGCTTCTTCTACGTAGTCAAGTTCGGCTCCAGTATACGTACGCCAGAAGTAAGTGTTGGCAAACTGACCTGTATAAGCATTTCGCTTACGACGCTCAATGACCAGGAAATTTTCCCACAAAGCACCTACATCCGTTCGTAGATCAAGGGGTTGGAAATTATCAATGACTACGTTTCGAATACCCAGATCATAGAAGTAAATCTTGTCCATCTTGCTGATTTCTTTCCGAAGGTTTCGACTAAAACCAGATAGCCGAAAGACAACAAATGCTTTTTCCAGTAGGTCGATGTACGTATTAACCGTGTCCTTACTCATGCCAAGTGTATTACCTATCTCATTCAAAGAGACTTCTGAGCCAACCTGAAAGGCTAGTAATTGGATCAGCTTTCGCAGTTTATCGGCGTGCCGAATAGAGGCCATTTCCAATATATCTTTATACAGATAAGCTGAAGAAAGCTCACGTAAATAATGCACTTTGTCGGTGGCATTGGTAAACTGGAGCGTATCGGGGTAAGAACCAAAGCGCAAAAGTTCTTCCAGCCGTTGTTGTAACTGAAATGCGTTTTGCTCTTGTCGAAGTTCACCCAGCGAAATCGGGAAAAGTTCGTACGTCCAGGTACGACCTGTCAAAGCTTCTTTTGTTTTGTTAGCCAATTCAAAAGACGAAGATCCGGTTGCAATGATCTTCAGATTGGGCAATGCATCATGTAGAATTTTCAGATTAATCCCTACATCTGGAATGCGCTGGGCTTCGTCGACAAATAGCAGATCATACCCTTCCACTAGAAGTTTCATCTGGTTTAGATTCCGGCCTGACAAAACGGTTTGGTAAAGCAATTCATCAGCATTTACGCTTAAGGAGCGATAAGGTAACGTACCAATTAACTCCCGTACTAGAGTAGTTTTTCCAACTTGTCTTGGACCATATAGGACGATAATCTTATTCGATTCTAAAAGTTTTTTATGGATCGTATCACTTAATTGCCGTCTGATCATGCCTACCTATACTTATTTTAATGCGAAATTAGTATTTGTATTAGCTAAATTAGTGCAAATTAAGCTAATAAGTGTCCAGCCAAATAAAAATAACGCTTGTAACTGTTCAGAATTTGAAGAATAGTAGTTAGTCAGAATCCCGACTACGAAAGTGGTCGGGATTCTTTATTTCTATACAGGACCACTTATCAAGTTTGTTACATTCCCAATTAGCTTTTAGCTACCTTTAACTGTCAATATTCCTGCATCTTAACGCAAAAGCTATGGACGCCAACGAGTACGATTTCGAAGAAAAATGGAAGCAGTTTGAGGAAACGGGGAAAGAAATTTCCGGTACGATTGGCGCCGTAGCAGGTGCCGTAGTTGGCCTTTCAGTGCTTGGCCTGAGTGCTCCGGTCGTGTACTTTTCGAAAAAAGCGGCAGGAAAAGAAACTGCCGATGCGCTACGAGAGACCGGCACCAAGGTACTGGAAAAAACGAAATGGATGAGTGAGTTCGGGCGATTTACTGGAAAAAAGTTCGGCCCTAAAATTTTAGGAACGATGCTTTTCGGGATTTCGGGATTGCTTTCGGGTGAGGAGTAGTAGGGCTTACTTCCAGCTACTAAAGCTAAGGAATTGTCTCCTGAGTGAAGCTGGCGCAAGAAATTACCGAATCTCTGTTCTGTAACTGGCAGAAGGGGTGTATGTTTGGTTAATTTTTCAACCTAAAACCTCGAAACCGTCTCAATGTCCAATTTTCGGTTTAAAGCGCTTGAAATGGCCCAGAATCGTCAGGCGATGCTCGTAACGGCACCTACTGAGCGCGTTGGTGATTTTTTTGGCAGTTATACGTTTAACAATGAAGTAATGCGGTCGCTGCTGTCGCCCGAAGCGTACCTGAAAGTTACCGAGGCCATCAACACCAATGGCCAGATAGACCGGGCTATTGCCGACGAAGTAGCTGGAGCGATGAAATCGTGGGCTACCTCAAAAGGCGCTACACACTATACCCACTGGTTTCAGCCGCTGACTGGCGAAACAGCCGAAAAGCACGACGCATTTTTTGATGTGGGCTCGGATGGAAAAGCCATTGAGAAATTTAAAGGAAGCGCCTTAGTTCAGCAGGAACCCGATGCCTCGTCGTTTCCAAGTGGTGGCCTGCGTAACACCTTCGAAGCCCGTGGCTATACCGGGTGGGACCCAAGTTCGCCCGCTTTCCTGATGGATAATGGCGCCGGGGGCAAAACGCTCTGTATTCCATCGGTATTTATATCCTATACCGGCGAAGCGCTTGATTATAAAACACCTTTACTGAAAGCGTTGAATGCGCTGGATAAGGCAGCGACGGCTGTTTGCCAGTATTTCGATCGAAACATTACCAAGGTGACGCCTACCCTGGGGCCTGAGCAGGAATATTTTGTGGTCGACCGGGCGCTGTTCTACGCTCGCCCTGATCTAGTGTTAGCGGGTCGTACTGTATTCGGACATCAACCGGCACGGGGGCAGCAACTGGAAGACCATTATTTCGGCTCGATCCCCCCTCGTGTCAATGCCTTTATGGTCGATTTTGAGTTTGAGTCGATGAAGCTTGGTATGCCGGTCAGGACGCGGCATAACGAAGTAGCTCCAGGGCAGTTTGAAGTAGCGCCAACCTTCGAGGAAGTCAATTTATCCATCGACCACAACGCGCTGCTCATGGACCTGATGGAAAAAATAGCTGAAAAGCATAACCTGAAAGTCCTTTTCCACGAAAAACCGTTTGCCGGAATTAACGGGAGTGGCAAACACAATAACTGGTCGATGGGCACCAATACGGGTGTTAACCTGCTGGCTCCCAGTACGAAACCTAAGGAGACGCTTCGTTTTCTGACGTTTCTGGTTAATGTTATCAAAGCCGTTCACGACAACGCTGATCTTCTGAGGGCTAGCATTGCATCGGCAGGTAACGAGCATCGTTTGGGCGCTAATGAGGCACCGCCTGCTATCATGTCGGTCTTTTTAGGAGAAACGCTCACCCAGGCGTTAACCGATCTGGAAACCAAGTCGGAGGTGACCATCAATAAGGGCGACAATGTCTATTACAAACTGGGCCTGAATCGAATTCCGAGTTTGATGCGCGATAACACCGACCGAAACCGAACATCGCCGTTTGCCTTTACAGGTAATAAGTTCGAGTTTCGGGCCGTAGGGAGCTCAGCCAACTCGGCTTCAACCATGACCGTGTTAAATGCCATTGTTGCCGATCAGTTGAATAAGTTTAAAACTGATCTTGATGGTCGATTGGCGCGAAATGAGAAAAAAGAACTGGCCATTGTCGATATTCTGAAAGAGTATTACGCGAACTCAAAACGGATTCTGTTTGAGGGAAATGGCTATTCGGATGAGTGGGTAGACGAAGCAGCCCGACGTGGTCTGTCGAACATCAAATCGTCGCCCGAAGCACTGGCTATTTACGTGCAGCCCGAATCGCTGTCCTTATTTGAACGGACGGGAGTCATGAACCATGCCGAGGTGGAATCGCGCTACGAGATCGAACTGGAGAAATACATCAAAAATGTGCAGATCGAATCGCGGGTGATGGGCGACCTGGCGATGAACCACGTTGTATCTACAGCGTTGAAATACCAGAATAAACTGGCCGAAACCGCCCGAAACCTGGTCGAATTAGGTATGAGTGCCGAAGCCGAACCAATCAAGGATATACTACGCGAAATCTCGACCCGCGTACTGGTCATCAAAAAAGGTGTCGAAGCGATGATTGAGTCGCGGAAGAAAGCGAACAATGTGGGTGATACGGTTGAACGGGCACGTCTGTATGCTACGGAAGTGAAGGACCATTTCGAGATCATTCGCTATGAAGTCGACAAGCTTGAAGAGATCGTTGATGACGAAGACTGGCCGCTGGTAAAATACCGGGAGTTGCTGTTTGTGAAATAGTCCGAACCGGGATTTATCAGATTAGAGGATTGGCAGGATTTTGTTTTTTCGCTTCTTTGAAGCGCTTGAGCACAAAATCTTACCAATCCTCTAATCTGATAAATCCGGTTCAGACATTAAAACATGGATTTATCAGACAGATTATAGATCTTCTGAATGTTTTGCAGAATGGCTGCGAAATCCAATTTAAGATCTTTGATGCGCCCCGTTCTAAGATCGAATACCCAGCCATGAACTTCCGGGTAGCCCTGTTCTATATAGGAAAGTTGTACTGCAGCTGTTTTGATAACGTTTACACACTGCTCCTGTACGTTCAGTTCAACGAGTCGGTCGTAGCGGGCTTGTTCGTCAGTGATGAGGTCCAGCTCTTCCTGATGCCCACGGTACACATCTCGAATGTTACGCAGCCACGGATTCAGTGTCCCCATGTCTTTAGGTTGCATAGCGGCTTTAACCCCTCCGCAGTTGTAATGCCCGCAAACGATAATGTGTTTTACTTTCAGGTGCAGCACCGCATATTCAATCACAGACATAACGTTCAGGTCAATGTTGTTGACCAGATTGGCAACGTTACGATGAACAAACGCTTCACCAGGCTTAATACCCATCATGTCTTCGGCGGTTACCCGGCTGTCGGAGCAACCAATATACAGGTAGTCAGGTTGTTGGTTTTCTGATAGTGTTTTAAAAAAATCGCTGTCGGTACGAGTTTTTTCTGCAATCCATTTTTGATTATTCTCAAAAATCTGCTGGTAGCTTGTCATAACTAAAGTAAAAAGATGGTGACTGATGAGTCGTCAAAACAATACATTGCCTAGACAATTTAGGGGTGAAGATAGCAGTTTTTGCTAAACTCTTTAATTTTGATTTTAATCTCTTTTTAATGTGAATGGCTGATCTTGATCAAACGAACAATGGTTGTTGACCGATCTGACATCGCCCTGGCCTCAAGGTTGTGTTAAAAAGCATACGTATTTTGCACCACTATACCATCCATTATAAATCCGAACCTGTGTACTCCGCTTCCAGCCTTTTACAAGACCTTTGCCGGTTACCCCATAGAGGAGCAGCGACCCCTCAGGGAACTGAAGCTGCGCGACTTCTACAATCGTATCTGACCGAGATGGGAGCGGAGGTGCGTACAGAATCGTTCCAGACGCCCCGTACCTATCTAACGATTGTATATTGGCTAATTGGTGGCTTGCTGGTTAGTCTGGCGTTGATTCCCGTTTCGGGGGTTGCCGTTGGCCTGGTACTGTATTTTACGGTTATGGCCTGGCGATATTTCAACTGGAACTATTCATTTATTACCCGATTTCCGGTGCAGTATACGGCTAGTAATGTAATCGGCAGTTGGTCAAGTGGTGGGCTTAAAGAAAACCGGCGTAAAGTTGTCTTAATGGCTCATTACGATACAGCACCTGTGTCGCTGCTGTACAGCCCCAGGCAGCAGGCTAATTTTCGGGTATCGTTAATTATCTCGCTGTGGCTGATGGGATTTTCCGTAGGTATCGCAGCGCTGGAAGCCCTTAAAGTTGGCTTGCCTTACGTTCAGTATGTCCGATACGGACTGATGGTTTATTTTGGAATCCAGGCTGTAATGGGTACACTTGGCTATTGGCTTCAGGGATATACCAACGGGGCCAGCGACAATGCAACGGGAGTAGCAGCCGCTTTGGCAACAGCCGAACGATTGAAGGATGTACATTTGCCCGATCTGGACATTGAGGTTGTACTCACCAGTGCCGAAGAAGTGGGTATGATCGGGGCTCACTCTTATGTAGAAACCCATAAAAGGACATGGAAGCGCACCCAAACCATGGCCATCAATTTTGATACACTCGGAGCTGGAAAGCTTACGGTCATTGAACAAACGGGTACCGTTGAGCGCATACGCTATGATAACACAGTGACCCAGTTGGCCAGACAACTGCTGGTAAGTGATCGGTTTAAGGACCGGGCACAGGTTGGACGCTGGCATACGGCCGACTTCGATAGCGTATGGTTTGTACGTAACCGGATTCCTGTGCTGGCTTTGTGTGGGCTGGATGATCAGGGCCGGATGCCGCGTATTCACCAGCCCGCCGATACGCTTGAACAGGTGGAAACCCGGCCAATGAATGATGCCATCGACCTTGCCGAAGCGGTAGTGTTGAAGTGGATAACGAACAACGGCTAAATAGGCTACTAGGTAAACAGCATTGTTCATTCTACATTATCCATTAGCTTTGTCCCATGGCAAACTATAAAAACGAGGGGTACGACCCTGAAGAAATCAGCGCCCTCAAAGAGGAATGTCGGAAGGAAGGTAAATCATTCGTTTACGTTGAAGACGATGACCTGGATACACTGGATGAAGGCGAATGCGTACACATTCAGTTTCCGGGTAAGTACCAGGGCGAAGAAGTTATTTTCGATACACTGGTTTATACGCTTCGCCTGCACCACAGCAGTTTAGTGTATGAAATGGCTGTAGAGCAGGTACGCAAAACCTACCCGGAATACGTGCCACCTGAAGACCGGAAGCCTACTTATAAAATCTCGCCTGAGTTGGAAGAAGAAGCCGAAACGGCTTTGACCGAAATTATTGACGAGATTGAAGAAACCGAAACGGTTAAGGTGCAGGAACATGTGGAAGTCGACATGCAATCCGATTATGGCATCGCGCTGGACGTATGCCTGAACGTAGAAGAGATCAACGACGACATCGTCGAAGCATTCGTTCGTGACTTCAATGCCAACAAGCTTTCTTTAGACACAACTCTGTATTCCTTCACGAGTGAAGACGAAAATTAATTTTGAATGATTGAATGATAGAATGAGTGAATACTGCACAAAATTTAACATTCATTCTATCATTCAATCATTGTATCATTGATATATGCAACAACCCGACTCGCTTAATCAGGTGGCAGAATTCCACCGTACCTTCCATGCCCCTATTTTAGAAACCCCACAAATCCCGTCGGAAGCTCGTTGTCAACTGCGGGTGGCCTTACTGGCAGAAGAACTGGATGAACTGCGCGAAGCCATTGCCGAAGGCGACATTGTTGCCGTAGCCGATGCCCTGTGCGATTTGCAATACGTATTGTCGGGGGCTGTGCTGGAGTTTGGGCTGGGCCATAAATTCAAAGCCTTATTTGATGAAGTACAGCGCTCGAATATGAGCAAAGCCTGCCTGACTGTTGATGAAGCAGAAGCTACTGTTGCCGAGTATCAGGCCAAAGGAGTGCCCTGTCACTATATCGAATCAGACGGTAAGTTTCTGGTGTATCGGGATGCTGATCACAAAACGCTGAAAAGTGTCAATTACTCGCCAGCCGATCTGGAGGGAGTTCTGAACGAATTGGCCTAACCAACGCGTGAACTTATGCTTTTTAGAAAAGCTATCCGGCAGGATGTTCCATTGATTGTAAAACTACTGGCCAACGACAAACTGGGTCAGTTGCGCGAAAACTATACAGATCCGTTACCGGAGGCTTACTACAACGCTTTTGAAACGATTCATAAAGACCCTAATCAGGAGTTGATTGTGGTGGAAAGCGAAACCGGAGACCTTATTGGTACCCTTCAGTTGAGTTTCATACAGTATCTGACCTATCGGGGAGGCATTCGGGCGCAAATTGAAGCGGTTCGTATACGAGACGATGTTCGGGGAGAAGGCATCGGCCAGAAAATGATTGAGTGGGCCATTCAACGAGCCAGAGAACGAAAAGCTCACGTCATCCAGTTAACGACAGATAAACAACGGCCTGATGCTCTTCGATTTTATGAAAAGCTTGGTTTCAACGCATCACATGAAGGAATGAAGCTGCATTTTTAAGGAATTTGTTCTAAGTAGATTCGTTGTTAACGGGTTCTCTTTAGCGTATAGAATCCGAAGTTATATGAGCGTGTATGAAAGATTACCAGTTTACGGCGGTTGAGCGTTTCCTGCGGTACGTCCAGATTGATACGCAATCGGATCCACAATCAACAGCTAACCCAAGTACCGCCAAACAGAAAGACCTCAGCCGATTATTGGTCGAAGAATTACAGCAGATGGGCGTTGCCGATGCTGAATTAGATGAGTGGGGTTACGTGTATGCAACCATTCCGGCTACGACTGATAAGGCGAATGTGCCAACCATTTGCTTTTGCTCACATGTCGATACATCACCCGATGTGACAGGCGAAGGAGTAAAACCAATCATTCATAGAAACTGGAATGGTACCGATATTACGCTGCCCGATGACCCTAATCAGGTAATTCGTGTGGCTGATCATCCTGATCTCCAGCATCAGATTGGCAACGATATTATTACGGCCAGTGGCACTACGCTGCTGGGAGCTGATAACAAAGCGGGGGTGGCCGAAATTATGGATGCGGCTAATTACCTCCTCACGCATCCTGAACTAAAACATGGCCGTATTCGGTTGCTTTTTACGCCCGATGAAGAGGTGGGGCGGGGTACCGAAAAAGTAGATATTCAGAAGCTGGGGGCCGATTTTGGCTATACCATCGATGGGGAAGCGTTAGGAACTCTCGAAGATGAAACCTTCTCGGCCGATGCCGTAAAAATTACGATTCAGGGCGTTAGTACGCATCCGGGTTTTGCCAAAGGTAAGCTCGAAAATGCGTTGAAAATAGCAGCTGACTTATTAGCGGCTCTTCCCAAAAATGCCCTTTCGCCCGAAACAACCGAAGAGAAAGCGGGCTTCGTTCATCCTACGCGGCTGGATGGGAATCAGGACCAGGCTGTTCTGGAGTTTATCATTCGCGATTTTACGGAAGTAGGCCTGCAGGAGAAAGAACTTTACCTGCAAAACATGCTGAATGATGTATTGGTAAATTACCCTGGTTCGTCGGCACAGTTTGTGGTTAAAGAGCAATACCGCAATATGAAAAATGTGCTGGACCATTACCCGGCTGTGGTTGATAATGCGCTGGAAGCTATTCAACGGGCGGGCCTTTCGGCCGAACGGCGTAGTATCCGGGGGGGGACCGATGGATCAAGACTGTCATTCATGGGATTGCCCTGCCCCAACATTTTTGCTGGGGAACATGCGTTTCATTCGCGGCTGGAATGGGTGTCGGTTCAGGATATGCACAAAGCCGTTGAAGTTATCGTGAACGTAGCCACTGTTTGGGAGGAGCGCAGCTAAGAAGCAGACCGTTTGTCGGTTTTGTTGAACAATCCATCATATCTGTAGGTTGAGCTACAAGACGGTCAGGTTAGTTTGTATCGTGGTTCTTTTATCAAGTTGAAACCGTGACATGAACTGAGCTGACCGTTTTTTATAAACGTCACGGATATGGAAAGCGAACTGGAACTGGATGAGCCGATAACGGTCGGTACGAAAAACCCGTATGATGTAACTGCCGATGTAGCGGGCTTGAAAACACTGTTTGTCAATGTATTTTTTATTGGTGAGCCCGGACATGGTAACCCCTGGGTGCTGATCGATGCCGGTTTGATGGGGTATGCTGGAACCATAAAAAGTCGGGCCGAAGAGCTGTTCGGACCCGGTACCAAGCCCAAAGCGATTGTACTGACGCATGGCCATGCCGACCATACGGGTTCCTTGAAAACATTGTTGAACGATTGGGATGTACCCGTTTACGCCCATCGACTGGAAATTCCGTACTTAACCGGGAAGTCGAGTTACCCACCACCCGATCCGGCTATTGGGGGTGGAGGAATGTCGTATATGTCGTGGATTTTTCCCATTGGGCCGATGGATTTTGGCGATGCCATTCAGCCAATTGCGGAGAATGGACTGATTCCTGAACTACCCGACTGGGGAGCTATTCATACGCCCGGTCATGCCCCCGGTCATATATCCCTGTTTCGCGATAAAGACCGGACACTCATTGCGGGCGATGCTTTCGTGACCACCAATCAGAATGCTATTTCGGCGGTGGCTACCCAGCGCGAAGAGTTTCATGGACCTCCAGCCTATTTTACCTGCGATTGGGAAGCGGCTAAACAATCGGTAATTAAATTGAATAATCTCAATCCGTTAGCGGCTGGAACCGGGCATGGTATAGCAGTACGTGGACTTGAACTGGAATTAGGATTGAATCGATTGGCGCACGAATTCGAATCTCGCTCGATTCCGTCCTCCGGCGGACGCTATGTAAAACAGGCGGCTATTACCGATGAACATGGAATCGTAGAAATGCCAACCCCGGTTTCGTTTCATGTAGCGCGGGGCCTGGACTTAGGCCTGGTAGCGGGTTTACTCGCCTATATGATCTGGACTATTCGGCGCGATCGCTAATAAGTCGCATACCCGTTCATACCCGAACGTACCGGATGTCTCCCCACTTGCTGGCAAACTAAGCCTCAGGTGGGGAGACTCCTTTTTGGGAGGGTTCGAAGAAACCCGATGCTTATTTTTTCAATTTGAGGCTGATCTGATTAACTATTTAGCCCCTATGTACTTATACAGCTATAGAGCGAATAGGCATGAAAGAACGAATTATTGCCGAAGCCCGGCATCTGTTTAACCAATTTGGCGTGCGAACCGTCAGGCTGGAAGATATTGCCCAGGAACTCGGTATCTCTAAGAAGACCGTGTATCAGTATTTCGATAGCAAAGAAGAACTGGTTCGACTGATGCTGGAAAACCAGTTGAACGAAAACCTGCGGGAGGCTAACGCCATTCTTACGCGCGTAGATAACCCCATTCTGGAAGCCATGCTGATCTGGAATCGGCTAATCCATTACCGACGAACCGTAAATCCGAATCTGTTTCGGGATATTGAACGGCATTATCCCACCGTCTTGAGTTACTTTCAACAATTCCGGGCCGAATACATCAACACCATTCTGGTCAGCAATCTACAACACGGCATCGAGCAGGCTGTTTATCGGGCCGATCTGGATTTGGGGGTAATCGCCTGGTTATGGGCCGATCAAAGCCAGCGGGAAACACCCTATGAAACCTCCGACGAAGCGATAAAGCATCAGTTCATTCGGGGTTTGCTAACCCGTAAAGGATTAGACGTATATGAGACGATGAAAGCTGAGTTGGCGTTGGTATAGATCGGTGGTAAATCCGGTGAATGTCAGAAACTAATGAAATTGGCTAAGAGTAAAAAAAGCTCATTATGTCTTTTTGACAGTAAGCTTATTACTTAACGCTTTCTATGGTTTTCAGTAGCCGGATTAACCAATCTTTAACTTTCTAACACAGTCAACGATGAACGCTTCAAGACGTAATTTTTTACAATCGCTGGGAGTTGGTGTAGCTGGTTTAGGCGTACCGTACTCATCTGATGCGGCTGGTCCAAATCGCCCTAAAGTGACAAAGCCAACTGGTGATGATCAACTATTATTCGTGGGCGACAACATCGCTGTGGCCAATACCGAATACGGCAAAGTGAGAGGGTTTATCCTCAGAGGTATTCATCAGTTTTTAGGGATTCCCTATGGGGCTGATACGTCCGGTAAAAATCGGTTCATGCCCCCGCAAAAACCTACGCCCTGGACCGACGTACGGCCTGCGCTGTGGTGGGGGAACTCGGCTCCGCAGATCATGGAGAAACGCTATGCGAATCCTTACGCGTCGTTTGTCGACCACTGGAACTACGACGATGTGTCGGAAGATTGTTTGAAACTCAATGTCTGGACGCCGGCATTAGACAAACAGAAGCGCCCGGTTGTGGTCTGGCTGCATGGGGGTGGTTTCACGAATGGAAACGGCATTGAACAGGATGGTTATCATGGCGAAAATCTGTCCCGGTTTGGTAATGTGGTTTTCTGCTCGCTCAACCATCGGCTCGGACCGTTGGGCTACACGGATCTGAAAGCCGTGGGTGGTCATGCCGCTTCTGGCAACGTGGGTAATCTGGATATGGTGGCAGCTCTGGAATGGGTCAAAAACAACATCGCCAATTTTGGTGGAGATCCCAACAACGTGACCATCATTGGGCAGTCGGGTGGGGGAGCTAAGGTAACGACGCTGATGAATATGCCATCGGCAAAAGGGCTGTTTCATAAGGCGGTGGCGTTGAGTGGTAGCTCGCTGGCCGGAGCCAATAAGGAATATGCCGAGAAACTGGGCCAGAAGGTTATGGAAGAGGCTGGACTGAAACAAGGCGAAATCGAAAAACTTCAGCAGATTCCCTGGCTTGAGTACATTGCCATCGCCAATCGGGCAGTCGAAAAAATGGCCGACGAAGCGAAACGAATGGGTATTCAGCGGGGAGGTTATTCACCCGTTGGCGATGGGGATTATTTGAGTAAAGGGGCCTTTTTCAGTGATCCGAACCATTTCTCGGCCGACATTCCGCTGATGATCTGTACGACCTTTCACGAAATGAACCCCAACCGGACTGACGCTTCACTAGAAGCTATTTCGCTGGATCAGGTGAAGGAGAAGCTCAAACCACGCTTTGGTGATAAATCGGGCGATGTTGTCGATGCTTATGCGCGAAATTTCCCGAAAGCGCGGCCGATAGAGCTATGGGCTCTGATTGTGTCGAATCGGAAAAATGCCGTTGCGGCCGCCGATGCCAAAGCGTCACAGCATAAAGCACCCGTCTATGTGGCCTGGTTTGGCTGGCAACCGCCCCTGTTCGATGGACGGATGCGGGCGTTCCACTGCGACGACATCTGTTTCTGGTTCTACAATACCGACCTTATGCTTACCCATACGGGTGGAGGGAAGCGCCCAAGGGCGTTGTCGGAAAAGATGGCGGGCTCGTTTATCAATTTTATGAAAACGGGTAATCCGAATGGCGGTGGTTTACCCAACTGGAAACCTTACACGACTCAGAACGGTGAAACCATGATTCTGGACGATGTTCCCGCGCTGGCCAACGATCCGGACCGCGAAGCCCGGAAAGCCCTAGCCTAAGTTCTGAATAGAACGCAGATTGTCATGATAATTATGATTAATCAAGATCCGTGTTAATCATAATTATCATGACAATCTGCGTTCTATCTGTTGTCTAAACGACCAGTAACCAGTACGCTAGTCCAGTGGCAATGCCCCCGATTACTAACCAGCCAAGACCACTGACTCGACGTTTTTTCAGGACGAGCAACAGGGCTAATCCGGTTAGCGAAACCATTGTCATGAATACGGCAGCGATGTCGATGACCCATGCCCAGCCCCGGCCTGTATCCCTGCCTTTATGCAGGTCGTTGAGTACTGCCATCATCCCCATTTTGGTTTCGGTGATCGCATAGGTGCCATCGGGTCGTTTCACAAACGCATCGGCCGAGTAACCCGGTCCGTGAAAGGACAGGGAACACTCCCGGTCGTCGATCCGAAACTCACTGACCATGCCTTTTAGCTGGTGGGTTGCCCGCAGGTACTCGACAATGGCCAGTTTGTTAACGGTGCCCGTATCCGTACCAGCTACCCACGCAGGATTGAGTTTTCCTTTGAGTTCTGTCGTTTGGGTAGCATCGTCGAACCAGTCGGCATGGTTAAGCGTAAGGCCCGTTACCGCAAAAAAGAGTACCAGTATAAAGCTCACTACCGATAGGTAGAGGTGCAGCCAGCGGACTACCCCTGCCCAGCGGACCCCTCCCGCTGATTTTGGGGTTGGTTGTTGCCGCGTGGGGTGGCCATTAGCGAGCTGCTGCTTTTTCGCGGTAATCCAGGGCTGCTGCTGTGATTTCGACATTTCCGGGGAGGGGTTGCTGTTTAACTTTTCCATTGAAATCCATCGTCTGGCGAATGAGCTGATACGAGCCATGCTCCCGAGCCGCTTCGATCAGGATGGTGTATTTACCCTGTTTTACAAACTGTCCATCATCATCTTTTCCATCCCAGACTAGTGTATACTCACCCGGTGATCGGGTTGCACTAGTAACGGAAGCGGCCTTGTCGGTTTGCAGGTTGTACCATTCCCGCAGATCGTGTAGCCAGCGAGGTTTGTTATACCACAGAGCCAGTTGTCGGACGGGCTTCCCGGATTCGTCCTCAACCCAAACTGCTACGAACGGTCGGTGTGAACGCCCTTCAAAGCGAGCCAGTTCCAGGGTTATCTGCAACTCCTGATTAGGATTCCACAGCTTGTCTTTAACGGGTAGCGAAATCAGATGAGCCGTTGTTAACGGTCTCGGAGAACCTGACGAGGCTTCGGGTAAGGTAGTCGCTGGCCAATTGGCACTGCTTACCGTTTGACCGTCGCGGGTGACCAGCAGGTATTCGGTGTTGGGTAACTGAGTGGCCAGCGTTTCGCTTTCGGAAGGGGACAACACGTTGAAAGCCGTTGCCAATGCGCCAGCCGTAACCGCATCAGGATGGAGAACCGTTGCGCTGATAACCTCCTGAGCCGGTAAACCTGTACGCGGGTCCATGATATGCGATACCCATTCACTGCCAACCTGATACCCCCGGCGGTAATTTCCACTGGTGGCTATGGCCCCATTTTTTACCTGTAGTTGAGCAATGGGTGCAGCATTTTCGGCATCGGCCTGTGGATTGGCAACGGAAACGGGTTCCTGCCAATTACCCCGAACCACGATGTCGCCCCCGCTATTGAGTACCAATCCATCAATGCTTGGAGCATTGAACGCTACGTTGGCTGCTCGATCGAGCACGTAACTTTTGGTAAACGTATGTAACCGAAGCGGTACCTGGGTCAATCGGGTTGCGGTTTTTTGATCGGCATCGAGTCGCCAATGCGTCTGGTTAATTGCTTCCACGGCCTGTTGACGTTCCGTCTCGGTTGGCGCTGATTGGCGATGAGCAGCTTGCTGCCAAAGTTGATTGAGCTGCTGGGCGGCTGCGCTGATAGCCCCTGACGTTTGGGCATGCCATGTGTCAAATGTGCTTAGCACAGCAAACAGGTCGTCGGAAACAACAACGGGTTCATGGAGAGGAGCCGCCAGCCACTGGCTGAATTCGCTATCGGACCGATAACCGCTCAGTACCGTATTCAGTCGCTCGATTTCAGCCAAAATCGATTGTTCAGCCTGTCGAGCTGCTGTGTAAGAGCGAGCGGCAATTTTAAGATCAAACGAGGTGCCGAGGACGTTTTCCAGGTGATTGATAAACAGGCCACTTGTGCTTGAGTTGGGTAGGCTGGCTATCAGCGGAGCAAGACCTATGATGGAGATTGCATTCATGAGCAGAACAAGATAAGTGCGTTCGTTTAGTGGGTTGGTGGCGTTTTACAGCTAATAGTTATTTATACGATAACGGTTGGAAAGTTATTGCCAGCAGCAGGTAATCAAAAAAGAACCGATCCGAATGCCCATTCAGATCGGTTGAATCACGAGTTTTACCCTACGAGTGTTTTCCTGGAAGTGTATCCTTTAGGTATTTGTCTAAAATACTTTCTGGAGATTTATCGGTTTGGTATGCCTGCCTGCTGACTGACCAGCGTACACAATTCACCCACCGTCAGTCGGGGTGTGAGCGCTTCGTCGGGTAGTACAACACCAAAATGCGTTTCCAGTACGACAACGGCTTCGGTAAATTCCCATTCACTCAGGCCAAGCGTACCTTGTAGTTGCTGATAGGCGGCAATGGTCGAGTAGGGTAACGTAAATGTTCGGGAGAGAAATTGCTGTAGTTTTTGAAATGCTCGTTCGTAGTTTGTCATAAGTAGTGAATTGTTTGAAATGCGTCATGGACAAGGAACACTGAGTAGGCATGGTCGCTCAAACCAACCTCTCTTGTTCATTATCCATAGTTACACTTAGTCTATAAACGGCGGCCTTAACGGCCAGTGTGATAGATGAATAGTACGCATTGTTGATGTGTATTGTTGTATTTTTCAATACGCGTCAGACACTTTTTTTGTTGCTTAGCCAGCAGATATAAATCTGTATCGCGGTTCTCAAACCCACCTAGCCGAAGTATAGCCTTGAACTGACTACCTAAATCTAACCTTCGGCCACGCGGGCTGAAGACCCGCGATACATGGAGTGGCTAACTAATGGCTTTGGCTACGTCAAGCTCCTGTGGTTTTTTCGGGGTTACCTTCTTCTTTGAAAACCGGGCAATAATTCGGTCAACGACCAGGTATACCGAAGGTACGACCAACAAGGTGAGTAGGAGTGACGATGTCAGACCGCCGATGATTACCCAGGCCATACCGTTTTTGGTTTCGGCACCGGCACCACTCGCCAGCGCGATAGGCAGCATACCGAACACCATGGCCAGAGTGGTCATCAGAATAGGACGTAACCGCTCTTTACCCGCTTCAATTAGTGCGTGAATCACGTCATAGCCTTCAGCTTTAAGCTGATTGGTGAAGTCGACGATCAGAATCGCGTTCTTGGCAACCAGACCTAGCAGCATAATCATACCTACAATCGAAAACACCGTTAGGCTTTGCATCGTGAGAGCCAGGGCCAGTAAGGCACCGATCAGGGCAACTGGTATCGAGAACAACACCACGAATGGATATACCACACTTTCGTAGAGAGCTACCATGATGAAGTACACCAGCAAAATGGCAATCATCAGGGCGAGACCCAAGCTACCGAATGCATCGGACTGTTGCTGCAACTGACCCAGATACTGAACCGTAACGCCTTCAGGAAGCTTGACCTTTGCCATTTTGGCCTGAATGTCTGCGCCAACGGTACCGACCGGGCGTCCGACAACCTGCGCGTTAACCGTAATAGACGACAGACGGTCGATTCGTTCCAGTACGCTCTCTCCTGTTTGTTCCTGCACCCGGGCAAATTGCGACAGTTCGAAGGTTCGACCCTGGTTGTTGACAAACGTCAGACGACTGACATCCTGTGGATTCGTACGGTCGAACCGATCCAGACTAATCAGGATGTCGTATTCATTGCCGTTCTGCTTGAACTTCGACAGGTCATTCCCTCGGAATGCATTTTGCAGGGCAATCCCTACATCCGAAGCACTGATGCCCAGTTGCGCCATTTTCTCCCGATCAAGGCTTACAGTCACTTCAGGTTTAGGGTCTTTCACAGAATACTTCACATCCTGCGTCCCTGCAACAGACGTAACTACATCCTTCACCTGAGCAGCGGCTTGCCGGATACTGGCCAGATTGGTTCCTTTAACGGCAATCTGAATCGGGGCCTGTGACGCCCCAACAATACCTACCGGGCTAACGGTAACTTTAACGCCGGGAATCTGCCCAACTTCCCGTTTTAGAATCTGCCCAAAATCGTCCGTCGACACGGTCCGTTGTTTTTTGTCAACCAGCTTCACGTTCAGATCGACGATGTTGCTGTTCGATGAGGTTGCAATCCCGCTACTGGTATACCCGACATTGGTAAATACGTTGGTTACTTCGGGATGCTTCAGAATGAGTTGTTCAGCCCGTTGCGATACTGAATTGGTCTGGTAAATAGAAGCCGTTGGAGCTAATTCTAACTGAACACTCATCTCGCCCTGATCGCTTTGTGGCATAAAGGCCGCACCGATAAATCCGGCTGGTACCAAGGCGATTGAGCCAATCAGTAACCCAATAACGGCCAGAAAAATCCAGCGCTTATGCCCCAGTACCGACTCCAGTATGTGCCCGTATGCATTGGTGATCCGGGTCAGGAGGTTTTCAAAACCCAGGTTCAGTTTGCCCCACAAGGAGTTCGGATTCAGGGGTTCGTGCTTGCCGAATCGCGATACCAGCAAAGGCGTCAGCGTAAAGGAAACGACCAGGCTCATCAGAGTCGAAAACACCACCACGAGTGAAAACTCCCGCAGAATATTTCCGATCAGTCCGCCAGTCATGGCAAGCGGAACGAACACCACAACGTCCACCAGCGTGATCGCTAATGCCGTGAAGCCAATTTCGTTCCGGCCTTCCAAGGCCGCCTTAACCCGGTCTTTCCCCATTTCGAGGTGCCGGTTGATGTTTTCCAAAACGACAATCGAGTCATCGACCAGAATACCAACCACCAGCGAGAGCGCCATCAGCGTCATCAGATTCAGTGAGAAACCCGAAACATACATTAGAATGAACGTCGGAATCATAGACGAAGGCAAGGCCACTAGTACGAATAAGGATGACCGGAAGCTATGCAGGAACAACAGCATCACGACCGAAACGATCAGTACCGCCAGGAAAAGGTCGTCTACCACCGCATGCGCCGATGCCAGCGTGTAGGTCGATTGGTCGGAGGCAATGTTGAATTTCAACTTTACATCGCTGTGTTGCTTTTCAAGCTGAGCAATTCGTGCGCGAACCAGTTCACTCACCGAAACGGCGTTGGCATCCGACTGCTTTTGAATCTGAACACCAATAGATGGTAGACCATTGATGTGGTTGATAGCCGTTGGTTTCGCGACGGCATCGACCACTTCGGCCACATTATTTAATTGAACCTCACTGCCGTCGGTCCGTCGGGCAATAACCAGATTCCGCAGTCGATTGACGGTCTCGACCGACGCATCGAACCGGATTGAGTATTGTGATTGCTGGGTTTCCAACTGACCGGCCGGGTAGCTGGTGTTGGCTGCGTTGATGGCTTGTGATACCTGACCGATCGAAACCCCATAGGCCCGCAGTTTCTCGGCATCGACGTTGACCTGAATCTGACGTTCATTACCGCCAATCACGTTTACCTGGCCAACCCCGGCCACGTTGGAAAGCTGCGGTTTTAGTTCGTCGTCGATCAGGTCGTACAATTTCGTTGGCGACAAATTGGCCGTTACACCCATTCGCAGCACCGGAATCTCGTCTGTCGAGAACTTATTCAGGATCGGACGGTCGACTTCGTCTGGTAACAGATTGATAATCTGTTCGATTTTGCGTTGGGCATCCTGCTGCGCCAACGTCACATCGACACCGTTTTTAAGCTGGATAATCACAATTGAAGCGCCTTCCTGCGAGGTGGCTGTCATACGGTCCAGCCCTTCCAGCGACGACAACGCGTCTTCAATACGTTTGGTTACGTTGGTTTCCACTTCGTCGGCCGAAGCACCCCGGTAGGTCGTAGCCACACTGATGACGTTGGCTTCAAACTTAGGCAACAGGTTGTACGATAATTGCTGGTAGCTGAGGAAACCGAACAAAATCAGTACAGTAAAGATGGTCGTTACCAGTAACGGCCGTTTTATGGCGATCTCGGTTATTGACATGATTCAAAGAGTGAAAGAGCGAAAGAGTGAAAGAGTGAATAAAGTCGAGCGTATTGAGTGGAGCGTCAGCCCACTCTTTCGCTCTTTCACTCTTTCGCTTATTTTGTAATTTGCACAGGTTTGCCTTCGCCCAGGTTCAGTTGGCCCGTTGTAACAACGACATCGCCAGCCGACAGGCCATTTAGTACTTCGATGGTATCGCCAAAATCACGACCGACGGTAATCTTGCGCTGGTGAACCACATTGTTTTCGACCACGTACACGTACGGATTCTTGATGCTTTCGACCAGGGCAATGCGCGGAATCTGTAAGGCTTTCTGATTTGATTTCTGCGAGAAATCAACGTTGACGAAGGTGCCGGCTTTCAGGCCATTGGCATTGCTAATGGTGATCTCGACCGGATAGTTATGTTCGTCGGTGCCTTGTGGGGCAATGTAGGAAATCTGTCCGCTGAAAACCTTTCCTGGAAACACATCGGCGGTCACCTTTACCGCCTGGCCTTTGTGGAGCTGGTACACATCGCTTTCATTGACCAGTACATCTACCTTCAGGCGGGCCACATCCAGTACCTTACCCAGGGTGCTGCCAACTGTGATGTATACCCCAGGCTCAATGGCTTTCTGCACGATCTGTCCACTGATCGGCGCTTTTACATTCGCATCCTGAATCTGCTTTTGGATCTGCTCCGCCTGATTAACCGCGTTTTCGTAATTATACTTCGTTTCGTTGACCTGGATCTCGGTAGTGGCATTTCCGGCCAGAAGCGTGTTATAACGGTTTACATCTTTCTTCAACTTGTCGATATTCAGTTGGGTGGCCTGCAACGACAGTTCTTTCAGGCGGTTATCCAGTTCGACCAGAGTTTGGCCCTGCCTTACCTGCGTTCCTAGATCGAAATTGACGCGGGTCACCTTACCGGCTGTAGTGGCCGTAATAGTGGCCTCGCGGAAGGGGATGAGGTTACCTGTTTTGATAAGCTGCTGACTAACTGTTCCTTCCTCTACACGGTTGACGGTTACCGGAATGGCTACGTTCGTATTGACGGTCGGTTTGTTCTGGGCATCGATCTTCTCTTTGTTCGACGCCAGTCGGAAGCCGATCAAAGCGACGATGGCCAGTGCCGACGTGATAATAATAAGTGTTGTCTTTTTCATGGCTTTCGGTTGTATTGGCTGCTAACGACCTAGAGTTGATTATAGAAAGTAAGTAAGGTGCCCTTCGATTGTTCGAGATCGAGCCGGGCCTGGTACAGATTAATGAGCGAATTGATGTAATCGGACTGGGCTTGCCGGTAAGACGTATCCGCGTTGACCAGATCGGTCAGCGACTTGACACCCTGTTTGTATTGCAGTGTCGTGATGTTATACACTTCCTGAGCCAGCTTAACGTTTCGGTCGCCGTTCAGAACGTTCGTTTGCGCCCGCTGAATCTGCGACTGGGCGTTGTTGAACTGGAGCCGGTAAGCGGCCACATTCAGACGTTGCTGCTCTTCCTGATTCAGTACCGTTAGCCGTTGCTGCTTGATCTGGGCATCGCGCTGAAAGCCATCGAAGATGGGGATACTGAACCGCAGGGCAATGCTTCCAAAGCCGACAAAATTGGTGAATAGTTTATCAATCGTTTGAGCCCCTAAATTGACCGTTCCGTAGTTGGCCGTTAGTGAAACGGTTGGGATATAACCGGCCCGAATCCGTTCCAGTTGCAGTCGTTGTAAGTCCAGATTAGTGGCCGACTGTTGAAATGAGACGAGGTTTTGGGACTCAAAGGGCAACTGTTCTATCACGGGTAACTGCGTTAGCAAGGTGGAGTCCGATAAGGTTAGCTCCTGCTCCTGCGGCAATCCCATCTGGTATTTCAATCGGTTCAGGGCTAAACTATAATCGTTTTCGGCCAGCGTCAATTGCGACTGTGTACTATTATAGCTGACCTCAGTACGCGTATAATCTACGGGCTGAATAACTCCATTGTCCCGTTGCAACTTTAAAATGTTGAGCACCTGTTGGGTGCGCTCCAGATTATCCCGAAGGAGGGCAATTTGCTGTTGCGCCACAAACACCTGATAGTAGTTGCTTGCTATATTATAAATAATGTCCTCGCGGGTTTGACGAGTGTTCAGATCAGCCAGCCGCTGATTGGGTTTAGCCGCTTTAATACCCAGCAGTAATGAGCGGTCATAAATCGTTTGACTGGCCTGTGCTGTAACGTTGGTCTGGTATTTTTGACCAATAATGAAGACCTGGGGTTCGGGTCCAAATACCCCAGCCGGGATAACGCTTTTTTGAAGCTTCACATTATCCGTAAGTGTTCCGGTTGCTGATACCTGAGGTAAATACAGACCCAATGCCTGGCGAGCCTGCTGATTGGCATTCTCTACTTGGTTCTGGGCGATACGAACTGTACCGTAGTGCTGTAGACCATAATCAATGCAGTCTTTCAGCCGAAAACTCTGTGTAGACTGAGCCCAACCAGCCTGGGCCAGCAGTACGAATAAACTCAGTGCAATTTTTTGTTTCATACGTCCAATTAAGTTGAGGTGTCTACTGTAGACCTATCAACTATTTAATTAAAAAAAAGTTACTTCTCGAGTATCGAAGAAATTTTACGTAGCGTGGCCAGGAATGCATCAAGCTCTTCCGCAGTTAACTGATCGGTTACTTGCTTATCAATTGTTTCAGCGGTTTCAATGGCTTTTTCAACCACCATTTTTCCAGCCGGGGTCAACTGAATCAAATTCTTGCGTCGGTCAATACTATCGGGTACAATACGGAGGTAACCATCCCGTTCCAAGGTGCGTAGGGAGCGTTGAATACCCGATTTATCTTTCTGCAACATATTCGCGATTTCCTGTTGTGATAGTAAGTCCTCACCGGAAAAATAAACCATAAATAGAATTGGCACCTGCTCAATCTGGAGAGTGAAACCCAATCGGGTGAGTTCCCGATTCGATTGTTTGGCCAGTAGATGCCCCATATGATTCGCCGTAAAAATGAGTGAACGGCCCATTCGTTTCGAAAACCTCGCCTTTAATTCCTCTTCTCTGTTCGTAATCATACCGCAAATGTACTATTGTGTTGATATATCAACCAATAGTTTTGAGGAAAAGTTTTTTATATTTTTTGTGCTGCCTAATCTGTCTGGTGAAGCGAAGGAGGCAACAAGCGGTGCGTTCAGACGGGATAAGGGTGGCCGAATGGTAGTTGCTGACTTATCTACGCTTTTAAACAGGTTGACCGTTTATGTATGACCTTTTCGTTACGTTATCTCTATAGCCTTCCTTTTCTTGCATTGGTATGGCTTACTGTTCCCAACAACCACGACTTGTCGGTATCTGACCGAATGCAGACAATGCCGGATGATTTGCCGGGAAAAGCGCTTTTTAAAACGCATTGTGTGTCCTGTCATGCACTGGAACAGGATGGAATCGGGCCGAAACTGGGTGGCATTACCCGGCTGCTTTCTGAGAATGAACTCATTGCGTTTATGAAGAATCCACAGAAAGCGATTGAGTCGGGAAATACGCGGGCGGTAAGTCTGTCGAAACGGTACAAGATGATCATGCCGGGATTCGATTTTCTGAAAGACGATGAGCTGAAATCCATTGTGGCCTACATTGCCGACGAGACTCGAAAAAATAATAGTCAGCCGCTGGCGGTTAGCAACAATACGAGTGGCGCTACTACACGATTAACGGAGCCTGTAGCTCAATCAAACCTCACCATCGAGCTGGAAGAGTTTATGACCATCCCGCCATCCAGCGATAAAATGCCCCGTACCCGAATTGCCACCATGCGGGCTCACCCGTCGGGCGATGGGACACAGTTTGTCAGTGATCAACGTGGGCTGATCTACCGCATCGCTGGAAAAGAAGTCAGTACATTTCTGGATGTGCGGCCCCTGATCGAGAATTTTATCAACGAACCGGGGCTGGGCACAGGCTTGGGCAGTTTTGCCTTTCATCCCGACTTTCTAAAAAACGGGCTTATTTATACGACACATACAGAGTCGTTCAAGGGCAAACGGGCTGATTACAGCTACAGTGACTCGGTGGAAGTGGCTTTGCAATGGGTGGTGTCGGAGTGGCACATGGATGATCTAACGACCCCTGTATTCACGGGTAAGCGGAGAGGACTGCTGCGCGTCAATATGCCGTCCTCCGCACATGGCGTGCAGGATATTGGATTTAATCCAGAAGCACTCAAGGGTTCACAGGACTATGGCAAGTTATACATCGGTATCGGCGACGGTGGCTCAACGATCAATAAGCACCCGGAGCTTTGCCACAAACTGACCTCCCTGCTGGGTACCCTGATCCGAATTGATCCTTTGGGGCGAAACAGCAAAAACGGACAGTATGGTATCCCAGACGATAATCCGTTTGTGGCTGATAAGGATGCTGGGGTGTACAAGGAAATTTATGCCTATGGTTTCCGCAATCCGCACCGACAGGCCTGGTATAATGGCCGGTTATTATGCACTGATGTAGGCGAGTCCAATTTTGAAGAAGTGAATGTTATCCAGAAAGGGGGCGATTATGGATGGAATGTACGGGAAGGGAATTTCGGCATCTCATCGAAGGATTTGAAGAATGTGTACCCTGTGCCCGACACAAAATCTGACAAGTTTATCAGACCACTCCTGCAATACGACCATATCGACGGCAATGCAATTAGCGGGGGCTATGTTTATGAGGGCCCAATCGAGGCATTGAAGCACAAATACGTTTTCGGAGACATTGCCAGAGGACGCGTGTTCTTCGCCAATATTGATAAGAATCTGACAGACCACTCGGTGCAGGAACTGACCATCATGCAGGATGGAAAACCTACGAACCTGGTAGAGCTGTCGGGCTCAAAGCGCGTGGATCTTCGTATCACGTACAATCGGTTTACAAAGGAAATGTACATAATGACCAAAAGCGACGGGAAGATCAGGCGAATTAAAAAAGCTGGCTATCAGCAGGCGAAAATGGACAGATAAAGGTGTTTTGCCTTTGTGAAATTCGATACGGTCAATCGCCACGCTGACTGATCAATTGCCGATTTAGGTTCAACTCTATGGGGAGCAAATTTGTATAGAAACCGTCTAAAAGGAGCGCACTATTGAAGAGAAACGTGTTATTTTGATCAATCATTGATCGGCAATGGTGGGAAACAAGCGTTTGTCCGGTCGGTTGATTACCTCATTTAATCGTTGAATTTAGAGAATCGATGGCTCAGAAAAAGCCTAAATATTATGTGGTCTGGCAGGGCCGGAAGCCGGGTGTATACGACAGTTGGGACGAGGCCAAAGCGCAGACCGATGGTTTTGCCAAACCCTTGTTTAAATCGTTCGATAGCAAACCGGCTGCGCTGAAAGCGTTCAAGGAGAAACCCCATCTCCACATGGGACAGGGGCCAAAAAGTCCTGCCAAACAGGGTAAACTGGATGAACTGGTGGGGGAGCCCATTCTGGATAGTCTGGTGGTCGATGCGGCTTGGAACACCGCTACGGGCGATATGGAATACCAGGGCATCTACCTTGCCACCCGACAGCGGTTATTTCTGAAAGGACCCTATTGGGATGGAACCAACAACATTGGGGAGTTTCTGGCTATTGTCCACGCGCTGGCGTTGTTGCACCAAAAAGGCAGCAACATCCCCGTTTATTCCGACTCCCGAACAGCGATCGGTTGGGTAAAAAAGAAGAAAGCCAATACCAAGCTGGAAGAAACAAACCGAAACGCCGAACTATTCGAACTCCTCGATCGGGCTGAAACCTGGCTCCAGACACATCGCTACGCCAATCCTGTCTTAAAATGGGAAACGACAGTCTGGGGTGAAAATCCAGCCGATTTTGGACGAAAGTAAGAACCGGGATTTAGCTGATTGATGGATTAAACAGATTCTACTTTCGATTTACTGTTTAAAACACTGATTGTATCTAATGTCTATTGTCAATCATACTCTATCCTGATAACATCAGTACTCTATTGAGACAAAACAAAATCCTGTGAATCAGCCAATCAGTTAAATCCCGGTTCATGTTCGCCTTCAAACAATTTACCATTCACCAGGAACGTACCGCCATGAAGGTTTGTACGGATGCCTGTGTGCTGGGTGCCTATGCCGATGTAGGTGAAGGAGCCAGGGGTACACTGAACAAGACAACAGTGGAGCGACTGCTGGATATTGGTACAGGAACGGGGTTGCTGGCACTGATGGCGGGCCAACGAAATCCGACGGCAACGATTGATGCGGTAGAGGTCGATGAAAATGCATTTACCCAGGCTACGGAAAATAGCGCTGCCAGTCCGTTTAGGGAGCGAGTAGCTGTGTTTCATAGCCGGATTCAGAATTTTGGGGATGAGCGTATTTATGATCGAATTCTGACCAATCCACCTTTCTACACAAACCATCTTCGGTCACCCGATGCGGCTGTCAATCGAGCGTTGCATACGGATGAACTACCGTTTGGTGAGTTGGTTGAAGCTGTTGTTCGACTGATGAAACCGGACGGGCAATGGTGGGTATTGTTACCGCCTTATGAAGCTGGCAAACTGGCTGAGTTGGCTCAAAATTTTGGTTTGCATCCTTTCAGAAGGCTTTCGTTGCGGCACCATGAGCAAAAGCCTTTCTTTCGGGTTATAACCGGATTCTCATTCGTAAACGCTGAACCGATCGACGAAACCCTGACCATCTACGAACACAATCCCCAAAGTAAGTCAGGGGTGGCCTATACCGCTGAGTTCAGGGCGTTGCTTCAGGACTTTTATCTGATATTCTGATAATTTTGCAGTAATGTCTGGGGTAAATGGAAAAGGATCGATGGATTTTATCTAGAATATATTCTGGATGGTTTAGAATCGGTCGATGAATTTAGAGCAGGAATGACCTTCTATGCACTCGCTTCCAATTTTGACAACTACCTTTGCTGTTGGAAACGCAGTGTACGTTACAAAGGAGATTAGAGAGTTGAATAATACGATTAACGAGAGCGAATTCCGGCAAAAACTTGTTTCTGGTAAAGATAGCGTTTGCCCAAAGTTTCTCCAGCAAACGAGTATAAACTGTATGGTTGAACTGAAACCTAAAATTCAGGCTAATTCAACAGTGCAGTTAATGAGTCAATTAACGGAGCCTCAATCCAATGACTGAATTAATTCAACTGACCGTTCTGATTCCACTTTATAACGAAGACGAATCGTTACCCGAACTACACGACTGGATCGTTCGGGTTGTAACGGAACAGCACTACACCTATGAAATTCTGTTTGTCGATGACGGGAGTACCGACGATTCCTGGGCTATTGTCGAACAGTTGTCGAGCGTAAACCCGAATGTCCGGGGCATACGGTTTAACCGGAACTATGGTAAAACAGCGGCTTTGCAATCGGGTTTTCTGGCGGCACGTGGTCAGATTGTAATCACTATGGATGCCGATTTGCAGGATAGCCCCGACGAAATACCGGAGCTTTATCGGATGGTAACCGAGGATAGGTATGACTTGGTGTCGGGCTGGAAACAGAAACGCTATGACCCTATTACCAAAACCTTGCCGACGAAATTGTTCAATGCTGTTTCGCGCTGGATTTCAGGCGTTCAACTGCACGATTTCAACTGCGGCCTGAAAGCGTACCGACAAAAAGTGGTCAAAACCATTGCACCTGCTTTGTACGGCGATATGCACCGGAACCTGCCCATTGTGGCGAACTGGAATGGGTTTAGCCGAATCGGCGAAAAAGTTGTCCAGCACCGTGCCCGTAAGTATGGGACTACTAAATTTGGATTGGAACGGTTTGTAAACGGGTTTCTGGATGTGCTGGTTATTGCGTTCGTTCACCGATTCAGCAAACGGCCGATGCACTTTTTTGGTACCTTCGGAACGTTATCGTTTTTTATCGGCTCAGTACTGGCTATCTGGCTGATTGTTGAGAAACTAATTAACATTGCCAATGGCGTCAAGTTTCGGAACGTGACCGATAACCCACTTTTCTTTTTTGGCCTGGTGGCTATTATTTTGGGGGTTCAATTGTTTCTGGCGGGTTTTCTGGGTGAATTGCTGGTTCGTCAGAGCCTGAATCGCTCGGGTGATCAAATGGTAGCCGAACGAGTCGGCTTTTTGGAGCAAAAAACGATTATCTGAATAAATGAATAATGAAAAATGCATAATGTATTAAGGAAGGCAGTACAGTCTTCCTGATGCTCATTATCCATTTTTCATTATCCATTTCACATTATTAATTAATCTATATATACAACACGAATGAAGAGTAATTTTAAAGCACACCCCTGGCATGGTATTCCAATTGGGGATTTGGCACCCAAACAAGTGACGGTCTTTATCGAAATCGTCCCGACCGATACCGTTAAATATGAAATTGATAAAACCACTGGTTTTCTGAAGATAGATCGCCCTCAACAATACTCCAACGTATTGCCTGCTCTCTACGGCTTTATTCCACAGACTTTCTGCGGAGATCAGATTGCTAAACTGGCCACTGAAAAATCGGGTAAAGTTGTCAGCATGGGCGATGGTGACCCCCTCGACATTTGTGTACTGACCGAACGGGAAATCACGCACGGTGACCTGATCTTACAGGCTATTCCTATTGGCGGATTCCGTATGATCGATAAAGGTGAAGCCGACGACAAAATCATTGCTGTGCTCAAAGGGGATGCCATGTATGGGCAGTATACTGAGCTGGAGCAACTACCGGAAGCCGTTGTGAAGCGACTACGCCATTACTTCCTGACGTACAAGACATTGCCCGATGAACCCGTTGCTATGGAGTTGGCCAACGTATATGGTCAGGCCGAGGCTTGGGAAGTGATTCAAACATCTATCAACGATTATAAGTTGATGTAGGGTATCGTTTAACAGCATAGGGCAGAGGGCGTATGACTTGGGGGCGAATATAACCCCTCTGCCATACGCCCTCTGCCCTATGCCATTTATCCACTCCATGGTGCACTCAACATTTTTTCGATGGGATGCCTCAAATAGACGTTACTTTTGCGTAATTAGTGTAGCGACACACAACGGTTAAGTTATTCATGATGCAGTTTCTTAAATATGTTTTAGCCACCATCGTCGGATTGATTCTCTTCTCCTTCGTTGGCTTTTTGATGCTCATCGGGCTAGGGGCCGCTTTTTCCTCATCCGACACGAAAACGTCCGTGGCCTCTAATTCAGTGCTCAAATTGGATTTGGATAAACCCATCGAAGAGCGGAGCAGTAATAATCCGTTTGGCGATTTTGGCCCGATCCGTTCAACAGGCGACGCGATTGGTCTAATTGAACTCAAACAGGCGTTGAAAGACGCCAAGGAAGATAAGAATATTGAAGGTATTTATCTGAAAACCGAAACACCGGCGGCAGGCTGGGCGTCTCTCGAAGAAATTCGGAATGCATTGATTGATTTCAAGGCGTCGAAAAAGTTTGTGTATGCCTATGCAGAGGGGATGAGCGAGAAAGGCTACTACCTGGCATCGGTAGCCGATAAAATTTATCTGGCCCCCACTGGTGAGCTGGAATGGAATGGCCTGGAGGCCGAACTCTCGTTCTTTAAAGGTACACTCGATAAATTGGGTTTAAAGCCCGAAATTTTCCGGGTTGGGGAGTTCAAAAGTGCCGTTGAGCCCTTTATTCGGGAAGATATGAGTGAGCCTAATCGCCGTCAGGTAACCTCATTCCTGAATTCGATCAACGACCATATGCTGGTTCGGGTGGCACAAAGTCGTTCGCTCCGGGTCGATTCACTCAAGCGGTATGCCGATAACCTGACGATTCAGACTGCTCAGGATGCCTTGCGTACGAAACTGATCACCAATGTTGGGTATCAGGATGAACTGGAAGCGGTAATTCGTAAACAACTGGGCGTGGATGAGAAAAAGAAAATCAATTACGTCTCGCTGAGTAAGTACGAAGATTCCGAAAAAACAGGCTCTGATTCAGAAGGAAGTGGCTCAAATCGCATTGCGGTAATCGTAGCGTCGGGCGATATTCATTCGGGAAAAAGTAGTGATAACACCATTGGTTCGGAGACCATCGTGGAAGAACTCCGTAAAGCCCGCCAGGACGATAAAGTGAAAGCCATCGTGTTGCGGGTAAACTCCGGTGGTGGAAGTGCTCTGGCGTCGGACATGATGTATCGGGAAGTTGAGCTGGCTAAGAAAGCGAAGCCTGTCATTGGCTCGATGTCCGATTATGCAGCCTCGGGCGGTTACTATATGCTGATGGGCTGTAACAAGATTGTGGCCGAGCCGAATACGATCACGGGCTCAATCGGCGTATTCTCCCTTTTGTTTAATACGGAAAACTTCTTTAAAGACAAGCTGGGCATTACGTATGATCGGGTAAAAACCAATACCAACGCCGATTTTCCGACGGCTACCCACGAAATGACACCCTTTCAGAAACAGGCCATGCAACGTGCTACCGAACGCATTTATGGGGAGTTTACCGGGAAAGCAGCGGCTGGCCGAAAATTGCCCGTCGATAGCATTCGGGCTATTGCGGGTGGACGTGTCTGGACGGGTACGCAGGGCAAAAGCATCGGATTGGTTGACCAACTTGGCGGGTTAGACGATGCCATCAAATTGGCAGCCCAGTCGGCAAAACTGAAAGAAGGAGACTATCGGCTGAAGTACCAGCCGCGTAAAAAAGAGTTCTTTGAGCAATTGATGAGTTCGCTTTCGGGTGATGAAGAAACCAAAGTACAGGCTCAGCTTGGTGAACTGGCTCCTTATGTAGCCTATTTGAAGAAACTCAAAATGATGCAGGGAATCCAGATGCGTCTCCCGTTTGAAATCGATATTCGCTAAATAAAATAGCCGTTCCAGTTATAGAAGAGGCCCGTGGGGATGAAAACCTTACGGGCCTTTTGTTTACCTTGCATTACGTAATTGTCATTTATGATGCAAACGCTCCCCATTCGCCTTGACCTGTTTGCGTTTCTGATCTTTCTGGGCGTAGCACAGGGAGTGTTTCTGGGTATTTTTTTCCTGACAGGCCAACGGCGGAAGAGTCTGGCGAATCGGTGCTTTGGCTTATACCTGCTGAGTGTATCGGCGATCATGCTGGAAATTGGGCTAGAATATTCGAACTACATGTTTCGGATGCTGGCTCTGGTCGACTATGGTGAACTGTTCAACTTTGCTCTGGCACCGCTATTTTATTTCTTTGTTTATGCCAAATTAAATTCGCGACTACCCCGGCATTGGGGCTGGCACCTGCTGCCTGCCGCCATCTGGTCGGTGAATGCCATTACCTGGATTGTTCAGCCCGCTGAATTCAAATACAATTCATACATAAATGCTTTCCATCCTGAGTTGCCGTTTGTGCATGTTGAGCCTTATATGCACGACGATTTTACGGGGCTGCGTGATTATATCAACGAGTTAACACTGTTAAGTTGTTTGATTTACACCGTGTTGGCCTTGCTGGAAGTAAGGGAAGCCTTTAAACGAGCTAATCTGCCCTTATTAGGAAAAGCGCCGGTTCCCATGGCGATGGCACGAAACGTATCAGCGCTGATGATTTTATTTCCGGTGCTGATTGGTATTATTAAAGCTACGTATCATGAAGACATGGGTGATCATTTTCTGGCGGCCTATCTAACCCTGACCATCTACACGACATCGCTGTTGGTGATGCAGGGGTCAAGTGCGCTTCAGGAGAAAGAGATTTCCGTCGACGAATCACTTGGCACATCGGTTGAGCCAAAGAAAAAGTACGAGAAATCGGCATTGTCGGAAGAGCTTGAAGAAACGTTGTTGCTAAAATTAAATCGGTTGATGGAATCTGAAAAGCCGTTTCTGGAAAGCGACCTATCCCTTCCTAAACTAGCTCAGCGACTAAACACAACCCCACACTATCTCTCGCAAATTCTGAATGATCGACTTGCACAAAGTTTTTTTGATCTGTTAGCTACCTATCGGGTTCGTGAAGCTCAGCAATTGCTACAGGCCCCGGCAACAACCAACCTCAAAATAGAAGAAATAGCAGAGCGGGTCGGCTACAATTCTCCTTCGGCATTTCATACGGCGTTTAAGCGGCTAACAAACCTGACTCCGGCTCAATATCGGGCAAAAGTTGTGGAGCAGAAGGCTTAAAAACTTCGTGCCGTTCGGCATGAACTTCGTTAATATCGGCAGATAGGCCATTTTGACCATGGTGAGCACAATTTTGCTTCATCAACTCAAAGCACATCTGCTTATGCAAGTTTATGCAACCCTTTGCAGGGCTACCAAAAAAAGCCTGTTGTTTGGTTTTACCGTATCACTGAGTAGTCTCTTCGTCGTAAACGCACAAAACCCTAACACGATCGAATGGCCGGCTTATGGCAACGATGGGGGAGGCATGCGATTCTCTCCGTTAAAGCAAATCAATACCACAAACGTAAAGCAGTTAACACAGGCCTGGACGTTTCGCACGGGTGAATTAGAAACCTATAAAGGAACGAACGCTACCGAAAAAGCGGCTTTTGAGGCTACGCCCATTATGGTCGATGGAACGCTTTTTTTGAGTACGCCCACCTCACGTGTGTTTGCCATCAATGCTGCTACCGGTCAACAGAAGTGGGTATACGATCCGGAAGTGTATCTGCGTCAGGAGTTATCCGAAATCACCTCGCGTGGAGTGTCAGTCTGGCCCGCACCCAGCGACAAACGAGCGTCGACAGGGGGTGGTAAACGAATATTCGTCGCTACGCTCGACGGGCGACTGATTGCACTGGATGCAGCTACGGGTAAACCCATTCCTTCGTTCGGAAAGTCAGGAAGTGTCGATTTGCGGCAGGGCGTTGGTATAATCAGTGTTACCTCGCCCCCGGCGGTCATTGGCAACACCATTGTTGTCGGTTCGTCGATGGGCGATAATTACCGATTCAATTATGAGCGAGGGGTCGTGCGAGCCTACGATGCCCTTACTGGGGCGTTGCGGTGGAGTTGGGACCCTATTCCCCGAACGAAAGCGGATGCGGGCTATGATACCTGGAAAGGGCCTTATGCTCATCAGTCGGGCGCTGCCAATGCCTGGTCGATGATTTCGGCGGACCCTGAACGGGACCTGGTCTTTGTGCCCACTACCAGCCCTAGCCCCGATTATTACGGCGGAGAGCGACTAGGGCAAAATCTGTATGCCAGTTCGATTGTCGCCATACGAGCATCGACGGGTAAGGTTGTCTGGCATTTTCAGACCGTACACCATGATCTATGGGATTATGACAATGCTGCACAGCCCCTGTTATTTACATTTTCGCAGAATGGAAAAGAAGTACCTGCCGTAGCGGTCGGTACCAAAATGGGGCATGTGTTTATCCTGCATCGGGAAACGGGTGCCCCTCTGTTGCCGGTTGAAGAACGACCTGTACCTAAATCGACGGTGTCAGGCGAGGAAGCTCACCCAACACAGCCTTTCCCTAAAACACTTCCTTTGCTGGGACTTCAGAAGTTGGAAGCCTGGGGGCCAACAGCAGAAGACAAAGCAGCCGCTCAGCGTCGGATTGAGCCGTATCGGTACGATGGAGCGTTTACACCCCCTTCACTTCAGGGGAGTATTATCACCCCCGGCAATGTGGGTGGGATTCATTGGGGGGGTATGTGTTATGACCCAGCATCTGGTTTGTTGATTACCAATGTAAATCGTCTGGCTGCGCTAATTCGGTTGATACCGCGCGAAGAGCTATCCGGCACCCTGCGAAACAACGAAGAATTACTACGGGCCGAAACGGGCATGCAGGCTGGTACGCCCTACGTCATGAAACGAAGCTATTTGTTTCAGCCAAAAGAGGGTAGTTTGCTGATGCAGACCTCACCACCCTGGGGTACGCTGGTTGCACTCAATCTACAGAAGGGTACACTGGCCTGGGAGGTCCCGCTGGGCTATATGCTGGATTTAGGAAAATACCCGGAGGCAAAGCAGTGGGGGTCTCTCAATTTCGGTGGAGCGATTTCAACGGCGGGTGGCCTGGTCTTCGTGGCTGCCAGTTTCGATGGGCACCTACGCGCTTTCAAAACAGACGATGGCAGTCTGCAATGGGAGGTGCCCTTGCCTGCCAGCGCACAGGCGACCCCTATGACGTATCAGATTAACGGTCAGCAATATGTTGTGATTGCGGCTGGTGGACACGGAAAGCTGGGGACAAAACTGGGTGATTATGTAGTCGCGTATAAATTACCTTAAGTCATCTATAGTCATTTCTGCTTTTGTGTAAACGATGCTCAAGGACAACGTAAGGGTAATCAATGACACCAAAAACATGATACCGCAACCTATTTCAACAACTCAGCTTGTTTCTGCAACGCGCCGGTACGACCTCGACTGGTTGCGGGTGATCGCTATATTGACGTTGCTTTTTTATCATACCGGCATGATTTACGTGTCCTGGGGCTGGCATATTCAAAGTGTTGAACATAGTCAGCCAATGGAAGAGGTAATGCGCTGGCTGCATCTATGGCGGATGCCCCTGCTGTTTTTTATTTCGGGGGCTGGTACATTTTTCGCCCTGAAAAAACGATCGTTTAAAACCTATGCGGGTGAGCGGGTTCGGCGGTTGTTTGTTCCGCTGGTGTTCGGTATGTTGGTGATTGTTCCACCCCAGATTTACATCGAATGGCTATTTCGGGGACGCTTTACAGGCAGTTATATCGATTTCTATCCCGAAGTGTTCCGGTTTCAACCCTATCAGGATGGCGGAAAAGGTGGCGCGTTTAGCTGGCATCACCTCTGGTTTGTGTGTTACCTGTTCCTGTATTCGCTGCTTAGTATCCCCGTATTCCGCTGGTTGCAAAGCGAAAGCGGGCAGCGGTTTATCGACCGAATTGGCAGGCTTATCGCCAAACCCGGTGGAGCGCTGTGGCTGGTTGGTGTCTTGTGGCTGAATGATGTACTACTGGGCGGTTTCTTCCCACACGAAACACACGCACTGGTAAACGACTGGGCGTATTTTATGAAGAATCTTCTGCTATTCTGGCTGGGCTATGTACTTATCAGTCGGCGGGAATTCTGGCAGACACTTACTGAGCAGCGCCGTTATTACCTGATGGCCACACTCCTGTTAACCGTAATTCTGTACAGCATACGAGCCTTCGTCAGTATGGAAACCATTGATAACTCTAGACTACTAACCACATTGTTTAGCTTCGAACGGATTGCCTTGACCTGGTTTTCGGTACTGGCGACGGTAGGCTATGGATATCGGTATCTGAATAGCGATCCTGTCTGGAATGGTAAACCTGTTTTACCCTATCTGAACGAAGCCGTTTACCCGTTTTACATCCTTCACCAAACGGTCATTGTCCTGATCGGCTATTTCGTATTGACGCGCACCAGTCTGGGTGTTTATACAGGTTTTCTTGTGGTAAGTTTTGCTTCACTAGGGACCTGTATCGCTATGTATGGCATGCTGATTCGCCCGTTTAAGCCAATGAGGGTATTGTTTGGAATGAAATAAGTTGTCTGGTTCGACCGAAGCATCTATTTTTACCTGCATAAGCTGAATTCGGGAATGGCATACTATGGATCATGGATTGCTATTCTACTATCGAACTCACGTTACATCTCGAATCAATACATTTCCAACGACATGCTTCGTACCGATTGGACCCGCGCTGAAATCGCCGACATTTATAATTCGCCTGTTCTGGATTTAATTTACCGGGCAGCTACTGTTCACCGTCAACATCATGATCCTCAGGAAGTACAGGTATGTACATTGCTTTCGGTCAAGACGGGGGGATGCCCTGAAGATTGTGCCTACTGCCCACAGGCAGCTCGTTACCATACCCATGTAAAGGTGCATAAATTAATGGAGGTCGATGAAGTGCTGACGGCGGCACAGCAGGCCAAGGATACCGGAAGTACCCGTTTCTGTATGGGGGCCGCCTGGCGTGAAGTACGGGATAATCGTGATTTCGATAAAGTATTGGAAATGGTACAGGGCGTCAACGAAATGGGCCTTGAGGTGTGTTGCACACTGGGTATGCTAACCGAAAGTCAGGCACAGCGGTTGAAGGACGCTGGCTTGTATGCCTACAACCATAACCTCGATACCAGCGAAGAATATTATGGCGACATCATCACGACCCGTACCTACGATGATCGCTTAGATACACTGAGCCATGCCCGTAAGGCCGGAATTTCGGTTTGTTCGGGTGGTATAATCGGGATGGGTGAGTCGGATCAGGACCGGATCGGAATGCTGCACACACTGGCAACATTGCCCCAACATCCCGAATCTGTACCTGTCAATGCATTGGTGCCGGTTGAGGGAACGCCTTTGGAAGATCAACCAAGGGTGTCGATCTGGGAAATGGTTCGGATGATTGCTACCGCCCGGATTATTATGCCGAAAGCAATGGTACGTCTTTCGGCTGGTCGCGTTCGGATGAATACCGAGGAACAGGCGTTGTGCTTTCTGGCTGGAGCGAACTCCATCTTTGCGGGCGATAAACTCCTGACAACACCTAACCCGGACGAAGACGCTGACCAGCAGTTATTCCAGACACTCAATATCCGGCCTCGGAAATCCTTTAAAAACGGCGATCAACCTGCTGTGGTGTTCGAACAAATTCCGCTCTAATGACTTTTGGAGTTAAAACCAAGCATTAAAAAAGGGAGCCAAAATTCATTGGCTCCCTTTTTTAATGCTTGGTCTATCTGTTATAAGCGACGGATGTATTCGTTCTCGTTGATCTTTTCAATGATCACTTCGGCTAACGAAGCTGCCCGTTCTTTCTTAACTTCTGCCTTGTCTTTCGTTTCAACTGTTACATTGATGATGTGGTTGTTATACAGAACGTGCATGGCGCCCGTTGTTGCGTCCCATACCGCTTTGTCACCAATATTCGGTACCGCTTCAAAATTGCCTTTGCTCACAGCAGGGGCCGTTAAGTGAGGGGTTGCTGCAGTAACACCACCATGGGTAGGCTGATGGTCTTCGGTAGCCGGGTGCTCCGAAACGGCTGAGTCGGCTACCATGGCTTCTGGATTCGTACCTTCCGAGCTGTTGGTCATTTCCTGTTCGTGTACATCGGCTACGGGCGCAGCCTGAGCGTCCGATTTCCCCTGGTACATTTTATCGAACTGGTACTCAGCCAGGAACGTTGATGAGTAAGGTCTTACACCACCGAATGATACAATAACTTTACTGCCTTCCCAGGCAAAATCGCAGCCACCGTGTTCGTGCCCTTCTTCCAGTTTGACCGTTTCACCCAGGTTAAACGTGTGGCGGACGTATTCTTCACCCAGAATATTACAGGGTTCGTCGTAGTTAAAATCAGTAGTGAGTGCAGCGAGGCCTGTGGGTCGTTTGGCCATAATTGGGCTGGCATCCATTTGGCTGGCCGGATCGGAAGTGTCTGAGCCAGGGTTACTGCAGGCAAAGCACAGTACAGGTAAAGCAACTATCAGCGACTTTAGTTTCATGGTATGATTGGAGAAAAGCCAAAATTAGCGTTTTCTTAAATACCATTTTACGGATGCCTATGTTTTTGCATGATTGCAAAAGGCTATTGCCAGTATCTGAGCAGTAAGTCTGGTGTATGGATTTGCTCCATTCTGCCGAAGTTAGCTCCTCGAATGATACCGCAATAGAGGCAGATCGATGTTCGTTGCGTAGTTTTGCGGCTGAATACACCTGTTCCATGTCTGCTATCGAAACCATTTTATTACCCCCTGGCCAAAAGGCTTACTTTGCATCTGATTTCCACTTAGGTACTCCTTCCCCCAGTCAAAGCCGCGAACGCGAACAGGTCATTGTGGATTGGCTCGATACGATCCGCACCGATGCAGCCGTGATTTTTCTGGTCGGTGATGTGTTCGATTTCTGGTTTGAATACAAGCATAGCATTCCCAAAGGGTTCGTTCGACTACAGGGAAAACTTGCCGAATTGACCGATTCCGGGATGAAAATCATTTTGTTTACCGGGAATCACGACATGTGGATGAATGATTACTTTACCAAGGAAATGGGGATACCAGTCTATCGGGAGCCACGGCGGTATGAGATCGGTGGCAAACGATTTTTGATTGGGCATGGCGATGGCCTTGGTCCCGGTGATTTTGTCTATAAACGGCTGAAAACGGTCTTTGAGAGTAAATTGGCCCGGCAGCTTTTTCGGTGGGTCCACCCTGATTTAGGTATTGGACTGGCCCAGGCATGGTCGCGCCGAAGCCGAATCAGCAATCATAAGAAAGGGGAGGAGCAGTTCCTGGGCGAAGACCGTGAATGGCTTATGCAATACGCTCGTGAGGTAGAGGCTGCCTCGCACCATGACTATTACATCTTTGGGCACAGGCACCTACCGTTGAACTTGACCGTTAACGAATCTAGCCGATATGTTAACCTTGGTGAATGGGTAGCCGCTAAAACCTATGCCGTGTTTGATGAAACCGGTTTACAACTGAAGTCCTGGAAAGGCAAAATAGATGCCAAATAGTATAGTTCGCCCTACCAATTAATTGTTGTTATCCTGTAGAATATCCTTTCGAGAGACATTTTCGCGAGGGGCTTTATTGATTTCGTTACGCCACTCCTTGTTTTTAAAATCGCCCCGTTTGACGGATCGTATAAAGTTCGCCCAGGCAAAGGGATTCGTAAAGGCAAAGGTCGTGGCCGAACTACGTCCAATAAGGGACTCGCGCCCAAAAAACTGCTGATTAACGAAGTTCTGGTGGTTGGCCAGCGCACTCATAGGCATCGTAGCAGCCTGACGCATGATGGCTTCTGGACTCGTATTTTTAGCTAAGTTCTCGCGCTCTTTTTCGTCGGGCAGTTTCAGATTGACAAACGCTTCTTTAAACAGTTCTTCCGTAGCATAAGGGTATACCTTTACTTCTGCCAGTGTTTTTACATCTTCCTGCAACGCCACTACGGCCGAATACGTAAGGTCGGATAAACGATTCGGAATGATATGATACTGAGTACGGAATCCAACATAACTGAAAATTACGCTATCGCCCGGAAATACAGGCAAGGCAAAATAGCCATTAGGAGCCGCTAAAACACCACGACCAGCTTTCGGAATATAAATATAGGCTCCAGGTAAAGGTTCGTTCGTTTTGCCTCCCGTTATAAAGCCTGTGAACGTTACCTGTCGGTCCTGTCCCTGGGCCTTTACGGATGAATAGAGTCCCGTTAAGGCAGTTAGCACCATAATGAGAACCAATAACGTCAATGACTTCTTCATAGACTCGCCAAATAAACTACAAAGTAAACGAGGAAAAGGCAGTATATGGTTTCGACTACCCGAATTTTAAGAAAGTTTGCCTGACAAATTTACCCATTCTGGACGATAACACATGAGAATGAATGAAATGTAAAGGGCTTTTTAAGAATTTTTAAATCATGTTAAGGCAGTGAAAACCGTTACCTTTTAAACGTTCAGGTATCTAACCCATTACGAATTCATACACCTTGCTTTAGTAAGAAGTACAGTTACGGTAAACGCAAACGCCCGGTTCAGCTTGAAACCGGGCGTTTTTATAGTGCTATGGCGAAAAACCTAGGCGAATAACTTTAGAAACGTGATAATGAAGGGGGCAGCCAGCAATAGCCCGTCGAAACGGTCCAGAAAACCGCCATGTCCCGGAATACTGCTTCCCGAATCTTTAATGGCAATGCTTCGTTTGAATAACGACTCGACCAGGTCGCCATAGGTACCTGTTACGACAATAATGGCCCCTACGCAGTACCATTGCCAGGGTTTTAGTTCGGTCGCATACAGCGCCAGCCCTGAAGCAATAAGGGTAGCGGCAGCAGCACCACCTAAGGCACCTTCCCACGATTTTTTCGGCGATACCCGTTCAAATAATTTTCGCCGACCAAACTTTGTCCCTGCGAAATAAGCGCCAATGTCGCTGGCCCACAGTAAAAGAAGGCATCCTGTGATAATCATCGGATGAAAGCCCCCTCCCCGGAGAGCGAGAATAATGAGCAGGGCGAAGGGCATGGCAACGTAGATGATCCCCAGAAAGGTGAAACCAATGTTGGTGAATGGTTTCATGTCGCGCTTTTTATAAAGCTTTATCAGGAAGATCATCGACGAGGCTGGACAGATCAGAAAATAATTGCCCATACCGATCTGATCCGTTTCGATAAAGTAAGCGAGTATACAAATCATACTGCCCACTAGTGTACCATAGGCGGTAAGGGGTTCGAAACCGTCCAGACCTAACAATCGATAAAACTCGCGTTGGGTCAATGCACTAATTACGCAGAACAGGAGGGCAAATGTCCAGTCGGCGTACCAGATCATGAATAAAATAAACGGAACTCCAATTACAGCCGCAATCACTCGCTGCTGTAAGTTGGTCATATTAGCTAAACGTTGCTTCATTCTCTAAAATAACTTTGGCCAGAATGGCATCCTTGGCTGGTACATGAACCTCAACTTCGCCTTTTCCCCACCCAATGTTTGGATAACTACTGCTTTGTTTATTAATAATAACTGCTGGAATGTCATGTTCCACGAGTAGCGCTTTCGCCAGTTCGGCCCGGTGAGGAAGGACGGTAGCGTATATAGATTCCCAATTTTCGTTCATTCTAATCATTGACTTGTAAAGATGCCAGGTATGGTCTCTCATGACCAGATGGTTGTTGCTGATGCATCTGAGACGCCAGGTATGGCGTCTCTACGTTTGTACGGAATTAGTTTTTCTAAAGTAATACAATAGTCCTGCCGTAACGACAGCCCCTGCCAGTGAGCCCAGAATCGGTACCGATTCTGTACTTTCAATATTCATTGAGGTAACTTTCTGCTGATAAAGATAGACCATGAATACAGTAAACCCATTATTGACGAAATGGGCTAAAATTGGTACCCAAAGGTTCCCTGACCAAACATAGAGGTACCCGAACAGTGCACCCAGGAGCATTCGAGGAAAGAAGCCAAGAAACTGTACGTGAATGGCACTGAACAACGCTGCCGCCAGCCAGATACCTACGTGTACATTGCGCGTCCAGTAGATGAAGTTACGTTGTAGAATCCCCCGAAACAGGACCTCTTCACCGATAGCCGGAATGACGGCTACGACCAGTATCGCAATAAGTAATTGCCCCGTCGATTGAAAGGTAGTCAGGTATTGGGTGAGGCCGTTCAGTTTCTTTTCCTGATCGCGCATCCACTGCTCAATAGGAGCCAGTGTTTCGGGTAGGTGCAGATTCTGATTCCACTCGATGATAAGCCCATCAAACGGCATAAATGCCAGAACAATCAGGACGACCAGGCTAAAGCCTACCACAGCCGAAACTGGGCGGTTGTTAAACTGATTCCAGGAACGGCGCTCGATAAAGTACCAGTACACCAGCGAAGGCAGCAGAAACGTGCCCATATGATTGATGGCCTGGAGTAGCATGAGTTCGTACCAGCTGCCTGGCACCGACGTTGGGTTAGCGGCCAGCGATTGCAGGTACTCCTGCGTTTTCTCGACATCCAGCCCACGGGTCATAGCCAGCAGGCCGAATAGTAAATACGTACTAATAACACCTCCCAGGAGGATAAAACCGACGAGCATAATCAGGCCGCCAAGCGTAGGAGGACGGGAAGTAGAGGTCTCTGAAGGGTGAATGGGTTGCATAATTTGTGTAAATATACAGACGTATGGTGTAAGAATGACGATGCATGAAACACCATGCCTGGCAAATAACGGAACCAAATAAGCCTACAAATCGTAAATTTGTTATTATATGTTATAAATCAATACCAGAGTGGTCACTATTGGTACTATACAACTGCCGGATTTTCCGTTGCTACTGGCTCCCATGGAAGATGTCAGCGATCCGCCGTTTCGTGCGGTTTGCAAGGCAAATGGAGCCGATCTGATGTATACGGAATTTATTTCATCGGAAGGCTTAATCCGGGATGCCGCCAAGAGCGTTCAGAAACTGGATATATTTGAGTACGAGCGTCCTATTGGTATACAGCTTTTTGGGTCGGATGTTGAAACAATGGGGGAGTGTGCTCGTATAGCTAGTCGGGTAAGCCCCGATCTGATCGATATAAACTACGGGTGTCCGGTGAAAAATGTCGCTTGCCGGGGAGCGGGAGCAGCTCTACTTCAGGATATTCCTAAAATGGCGCGGATGACCGAAGCCGTTGTTAAGGCAACGCACCTGCCCGTAACGGTAAAAACCCGACTGGGCTGGGACGATTCTACAAAAAATGTTGGTGAAGTTGCCGAACGGTTGCAGGATGTGGGTATCAAAGCGCTGACCATTCATGGGCGAACCCGGGCGCAGATGTATAAGGGCGAAGCCGACTGGAGCCTTATTGGCCGGATAAAAGATAACCCCCGAATTCACATTCCGATCTTTGGCAATGGCGATATCGATTCGCCCGAAAAAGCGATTGAGTATAAGAATCGGTATGGTGTCGATGGCGTCATGATCGGTCGGGCCAGTATAGGTTATCCCTGGATTTTTAATGAAATAAAGCATTTTGCTAAAACAGGTCAGCACCTTCCTGCACCAACTATTGCCGATCGGGTAGCGGTTTGTCGTCAGCATCTGGATTTCTCAATTCGCTGGAAAGGCGAAATCGTTGGCCTTTTCGAAATGCGCCGTCATTACGCCAATTATTTCAAAGGACTGCCCGACTTCAAACCTTATCGGATGCGTTTAGTGACCACCGACTCCTATAGCGGAGTCAGTGCGGTGTTGGATGAAATCGCTGACCACTATTCAGAAGAGATTCTTTTAGCCTAGTAATAGGAGTGAGTAGTAGGAGAAAAACATGACTACCGGACAACCTGTTGTAGGTTTGCAGAAACGGCCATTGATGGCCTGGGTATTACTTGGTGCGCTGGCTCTGGTTTGGGGCAGTTCATTTATTTTGATTAAGCGTAGCCTGGGTGCTTTTCCGCCCGAACAGGTAGCAGCTGGTCGATTGGTGTTTGCCTTTGTTTTCTTTCTTCCGTTTCTGACAAGGCAAAGTAGTCAGTCTGATGTTCGGGTAGCTGTTCAGCATCGTTGGCTGGCCTTGCTGGCGTCGGGCGTTATTGGCTTTGTAATCCCTGCATTTCTGTTTGCCGAAGCGGGAGCCCATCTAAATAGCTCACTGGCCGGTGCTCTGAATTCGCTTAGTCCATTATTTACCCTGAGTCTGGGAGGATTGGTATTCGGGCAACCACTGCGAATTCGGCAGGTAGCGGGTATTTTGTTAGGGTTGGCCGGTTCGCTGCTGCTGGTATTTTTCAGCGCTACGGGTTCGTTTCAGTTTAATGGGTATGCGCTACTGGTTGTTCTGGCTACCATTTGTTACGGTCTGAATACAAACCTGATCGGGCGCTACCTGAGCCATCTGCCAGCGTTGGTATCGACAGCCTGGCTGTTTGCATTTGCGGGACCCATTGCCCTGCTTACGCTTATCCCAACGGATTTTCTGAGCCGGGTTATTGATGTGAAAAATAACTGGTCACTGGCCGCTCTGGCCACGCTTGGGGTTTTCGGCTCCGGGCTGATGTCCATTTTCTTCAACCGGGTCGTGCAACTGGCCTCTCCTTTATTTGCGGCTTCGGTTACGTATCTGATTCCCATTGTGGCGCTGATGTGGGGTGTACTGGATGGCGAAACCATTTATGCCGTCCAGTTTGCGGGTATGGGTATTTGCCTGCTGGGAATTTGGCTGGTGAATAAATAAGTTTGATGTTTGTAGTGTCTGGTATGATAATGTGTCTGCCAACTCCGAAACTAAAACGAAGCCCTGTTATGTATACCGCTGCCCTACCCGATGAAACCACCTTCACGATTGATTTTATGTCAGGTAGTCCGCTGTTGAATGGAGAGCCGTTCACCTGGGACTTGGCAAAGTTATCCGATCGAACTTTTCATATTCTTCATCAGAATCGTTCTTATAATGCCGAAATCCTGGACCTGAACACCACAGACAAATCGGTAACTCTGAAAATTAATGGTCATATTCATCAGGTTCAGCTAAAAGACCGCTTCGATTTATTACTCGAAAAAATGGGCATGAGTAGTGCCGCCAGCACGAAAGTAAATGAGTTGAAAGCGCCGATGCCCGGACTGATCGTTGGCATAAACGTACAGCCGGGCGATGCCATCAACAAAGGCGATAGCCTGCTGATTCTGGAAGCAATGAAAATGGAAAATGTGCTAAAATCACCTGGTGCCGGTAGTATCAAAACCATCCGGGTAGCCAAAGGCGATCGGGTCGAGAAGGGCCAGGTATTGGTAGAATTTTCCTGAACGGGTATTTAGTAGGTATGGATACTCACTATACCCGTCGCCGTTTTCTGACTCAGACCGCTTTAGCCGCAGGGATGTTGCCGGTATGGCCCGAAACCATTGCGGAACCGTTAACGACCGTTCCCGTCGAAGACGCCGTGGTGCCACCGATCCATATATTCTCGAAACATCTGCAGTTTCTGAATTACACGGATATGGCTGATGCAGCCGCCAGTATGGGCTTTGCGGGGGTAGACCTGACCGTACGGCCTGACGGACATGTGCGTCCAGAGCGTGTGGAAGAGGATTTGCCCAAAGCTGCTGAAGCCCTTCGAAAGGCAGGACTTCCCCCTCGCCTGATGACTACTGCGGTTGGTGATGCGACGAAGGCGACCGATCAGCGTCTTCTGAAAACAGCCGCCAAACTTGGGTTTCAGGCGTATCGAATGGCGTGGTATCAATATGATGAGAAACGCTCACTGCCCGATTCCATTCTACACTATCAGAATCAAATTCAGGCACTGGCCGAATTAAATAAAACCCTGAACCTGATTGGCTGCTACCAGAATCATGCCGGGGTGCTGGTTGGATCAGATATCTGGGAGATATGGGAAATTCTCAGGAAAGCCAATCCGCAGCATATGGGCGTGCAATACGACATTCGGCATGCTACGGTCGAAGGTGGTACTGCCTGGCCAAATGGCCTTCGATTGATCCGGCCACAGATTAAAGCCATTACGCTTAAAGATTTTCACTGGGCGAAAAAAGGGGATAAGTGGGTGGTACAGGACGTGCCGATTGGTGAAGGCATGGTTGATTTTAAGACTTATTTTGCCTTTTTGAAAAAACAGGCTGTAAACGTACCCATCACACTTCACATAGAGTACCCAATCGGTGGCGCTGAACATGGAAATGCCAAGATATCAATGCCTAAAAATGAAGTGTTTACGGCTATGAAACGGGATATGGACCGAGTAAAGACGCTTTGGCAGGAGGCATAAAAAGCCAGCAAGGGCGAAATGGTAAAACGAACAAAGGATCAGGCAAAAGAAGCCGCCCCGTAAAATCTCAGACCTTTTCTCTTTTTCTCTACTCTTCCCTTTAGTCCGTTTTTCCTATCTTTGCCCGCAAAACTTCCCTTCATGACATCACAGACAAAGTATAAACGCATCCTGCTCAAGCTGAGTGGGGAGGCATTGGCTGGGCCTAATGGGTATAATATTGACCCAATCGTGCTTGAACAATACAGCAAAGAAATTAAACAAATTGTTGATCTGGGGGTGCAGGTCGCTATTGTCATTGGTGGAGGGAATATCTTTCGGGGCGTTTCAGGGGAGCGGTCTGGCATCGACCGGGTGCAGGGGGATTACATGGGTATGTTGGCAACAGTCATCAACGCAATGGCTATTCAGAGTTCGCTGGAGAAGCACGGCATGTATACTCGTGTGATGTCGGCGATCAAAATGGAGCAGGTTTGTGAACCCTACGTCCGTCGCCGGGCTGTGCGTCATCTCGAAAAAGGTCGGGTCGTTATATTTGGGGCTGGAACGGGGAATCCTTATTTCACAACTGATTCTACGGCCGCATTACGAGCCATTGAAGTCGAAGCAGACGTTGTTCTGAAAGGGACCAAAGTGGATGGCATCTATTCGGCCGATCCAATGAAAGACAAAACGGCTGTTCGGTATACGACGATTACCTTCGATGACGTTTACGAGAAGAAATTGAGCGTGATGGATCTTACAGCCTTTACGCTTTGTCAGGAAAATAATCTGCCGATCATCGTCTTTAACATGAACAATCAGGGCAGCCTGCTTCGGTTGATTCAGGGCGACGACAGTGTCGGTACACTTGTAACGACTAAACTGTAATGATAGAATGATTAACTAGGTGAATGATTAGATACGTATCGCTACGAATATTCAATCATTCAACTATTCACTCATTCAAAATTAAAAACTATATGGAAGAGATCGAGCTATTTCTCGATGATGCAAAGGACACGATGGAAAAGGCCCTCAAACACCTGGCCATCGAATTAACAAAAATCCGCGCTGGTAAAGCGTCGCCCCAGATGTTGGATGGTATTCAGGTAGAATACTATGGGGCAATGACCCCACTTAATCAGGTGGCTTCTGTAACGACGCCCGATGCACGTACGATCGCTGTCAAGCCTTTCGAGAAAAAACTGATCGGCGAAGTTGAAAAAGCCATCCGTAATTCGAACCTCGGATTATCGCCGAGCAACGACGGAGAGCTTATTCGCTTAAACATTCCACCACTCACAGAAGAGCGTCGTCGCGATCTTGTCAAAAAAGTAAAACAGGAGGTCGAGGTCGCAAAAGTAAACGTTCGCAATATCCGTAAAGACACTAACGAAGACATCCGTAAACTGGTGAAAGATGGTGTTTCGGAAGATGCCGTCAAAGTAGGTGAGGAGCGTGTTCAGAAACTAACGGATGCCTTCATCGCTCGCATCGACGAGACGTTCGTGGCTAAAGAGAAAGATATTCTGGCAGTTTAGCTGCTTGCCTGATCAAAAAAGCCGACCCAATTGGGTCGGCTTTTTGGTGTAAAGGACTGGACTACGTTCGCCTGTGATCCAGTCTATATATCCCCTAATACTCCCTACAGGGCTATTTCGTTTGCCGAATAGCTGATTTTAAATAGTCTTTTGCTGTTCGGCTGATTAATTCGTCGTCGACATCGACCACGCGCTCTCCCCGGTGTTCGTATGGCCAAACTTCCCCTGTGAGTACATCGAAGATGCCATAGGGTAGTAAGTCATACTCTTCGTAACCCCAATACAAAAAGTCAACTGCATCGGCGGAGTTATCGAACCCTACCGCGTAGCCAATTTCTGCCTGAGCGAAAACAACAATGTAGCGCATGCCCATATATACGGAGCGCAAATCATTTTGGTTGCGTCGTTTTATGTGACTTGGTAACGAATCACTGGTCTTAAAATGAAAGGGCTATCCTTTATAGAACTATTTATTTTGATCATATCTGCCTGGAGTAAACAGAAAATTTAATAGACGATATATTCTACAGGTTTTGGCCAAAATATAGAAAATAGGCCCTGGTCACATAAATAGGTGTAGTAAACTTACCAAGGTTAGTTTACTACACTGAAGCGATAGCTGCTCAGATTGGATTCGATAATTACTATATGTCAATTATTTACGCGATTTATTGCATTTTTTTAGGGTATATTGTACTTAACGTAATGTACTGGGCCGTATTTGCCATAGCTGGTCGCTTAGGTAAAGCGGATGATATAGATCCATTATCTGGAACGGTTACATTTCGGAAGATAGGGGTTTTGATACCAGCTTATAAGGAGGATGCTGTTATTATTGAGTCGGTTACGGAGAATTTGAAGCAACATTATCCCACCGACCGATTTGAGCTAATCGTCATAGCTGATTCATTTTTACCACATACACTCGCTCGATTAGCTACATTTCCGGTTACCGTACTCGAAGTCTCTTTCGACGTATCCACGGTAGCGAAGGCTATTAATGCTGCTTTATCAAGGTTGCCACTTGAGCAATATGATATACTTGTTGTTTCTGATGCCGATAATCATATGGCGCCTGATTTCCTGAGTCGAATCAACAAGGCTTTTGAGCAAGGATGGCGAGCAGTTCAGGGACATCGAGTCGCAAAAAATAGTAATACCAGTGTTGCTATCCTGGACGCTATCAGCGAAGAAATAAACAACCATATTTTTCGGAAAGGGAGCCGGGTGTTAGGCTTGTCATCGGCTACGATTGGTTCGGGAATGGCATTTGAGCCCAGCCTGATGAAAGAGGCCATGTCGACCCAGCATACGATGGGGGGATACGATAAGGAGCTGGAAACCAACATCGTACTGAGCGGCTGTAAAATTGCATACCTCGAAGATGCCTATATTTTCGATGAGAAAGTAGCCCATCGGGCCGTATTTCAGAATCAGCGTACCCGATGGATAGCCGCCCAGTGGCAATTTGTAAAATTCTATTTCTGGAAAGGGATAGGAGAGATTTTGCGGGGGCATATCGCTAGTGGCCTTAAGATTATTCAGGCTGTAATTCTGCCAAAAATCCTCCTGCTGGGCTTGCTCCTGTTAGGCCTCGCGATTGGTTTACTAATGCCTTACCCATTGCTCTGGCAAATTCCATTGGTATTATTGCTGGTGATGAGTACCAGTTTGATTATCTCAGTGCCAGTGTATCTTTGGAAACGAGTAAGTATACGTGACTTTTTATTTATACCTGTATTGCTGTTAAGTTTTGTAAAGGCATTATTGAATATTCGTAAAGCCTTTAAGCGCTTTATGCATACACCCCACACAGGTTCGCCTGATGCCCAGACACCTTAAATCAAACTGCCTGTTGGGGCAAAGTACCTGTTTGTGACAAAGCCCAAATTAGGGAGTCAAAAGAGATAAACAACCTACTTAAGTGGGTAAAATGAAGGATAATCCATTAAACGATATAAAATTAGCTAAATAATGTATAGTAAATTGTCGGAATAAGACAATTGTATACTTATCAGTAGGGTTTCTGAGGAGATAGACTCGTGTAAATTTTTTCAAAATGGCATGCCGTTTAGTAAACTTTAGTTTAAATATAAGTTGTCGAGTTAGTCTATTTTTTCTCATAGGGCTACTTTCAGTAACAACATGTTTTGCTCAAAACCGTAATGTTCGGGGCATGGTATCGTTTGGAGCTTCATCAGGGCTAGCTGATGATACGTTGTATCTTGATATAAATCAGGATGTAGCCGGGCAATTATTACCATTCGAAGATTTGGTAAAGATTGCTGTATCGCACTCACCGTTAATAAAGTACCAGAATGAAGTGGCTAACTCATTGAGTGAGGCACACGAAGTAGCAAAGTTACAGATTCTGCAAAACGTATCAGGCTTTGCCAATTATTCAGGGGGTAACCAATTGCTGGTTTCATCAGGAGATTCTAAACTTCCAGGTCAGGGAACAATTGGGCAAATTACGAATGGCTATCGGGTAGGGGTAGATCTGCGGCTCCCACTTTATGAACTTTTTGGGCGAAAACATCAGGTTCGTCAGGCTTATTCCAATTACAGAGCCGCTGTGGTTCAGAAAGAAACTATCGAATTGCAATTAAAGCGCGATTTGATTGGGGTCTATCAGGACATGATAACCTCGCAGCAACTGTTGAAAATCCTTCTGATTGATGAACAGGCTTCGTTGACAGCCCTTCGTGTAGGAGAGGCCGATATTCAGAAAGGAAGAATCACAGCCGATGTGATGGCCGCTACGACCAGTCGGTACGTACAGGCTAAAACAGCATCGGAACAGGCAAAGGGCAATTTCATTAAGAATGTACGCTATTTCGAAGCGTTAATGGGTATGCCAATTCAGCGTTTGAAACGTAATTAAGGGAAAGGGTATGACAATTGAAGTATTTTTACGCCTGCTGAAACAGCATTTGCTCTGGTTCATTCTTATTCCGGTTGTAGCGGCAGGAACAGCTTTTATTGTTACCCGAAATCAGCCTAAAGTGTATAAATCACAGGCTACGCTCTATACTGGGTTAGTATCACGCTATTCATTGCTGTCTGATCGTCAGAGCGCTTTTCAGGATCGGTCAGCCAGTGCCATAGATAATATTCTTACCACACTTAATTCCCGCGAAACATTAATTCAGGTGGCTGTGAGTCTGCTGACCGACCATTTGAGGCTGCAACACCCCGACACGCTTGTGTTGCGCGATGCCGGTTTTCAGCAATTACGCAAGGCCATTACGCCGGGTTGGGAAAACTTGTTTTTTATCGCTGCTGATTCCGCACTGTTACGACGGACGGTTGATAGTCTGGCCAAATCACAGTACGATAATCCGATCAAAAGCCTATTGATGAAATCGAACTCCTATTATTCGATTCAGCACTTAGGGGAAAATATCAAAGCAACCCCCCGTAAAAACACAAACGATGTACTCCAGATGGAGTACGAAACGGACGATCCAGGGGTGGCCCAGCGTACCTTACGCTACGCGATTGAATTTCTGAACCAGCGTTACGCAACGCTCAAAACATCTGAAACAAACTCGGTAATTGGCTATTACGAATCGAAGCTGGAGAAGGCAAAAGAAAAACTTGCTCAGGCGGAAACGGCTCTGCGTAATTTCAGTGAGAATCATCAGGTATTGGATTACGATGAAGAGGCCAAAAACGTAGCGGCCTCCCGCGAAGCACTGCAAACAGAATACAACCAGGAATTGATGCGGAGAAATGCGGCTAAAGCATCACTGGATGCGCTCAATCAGCGTATGGGGCAGCAGGGAAGCATTCGCTCGGCAAACAATGATCTAAGTGAAAAACAAAAGAAACTGGCCGACGCCGAAAATAAACTAGCCAACGCTAAGGCATACGGACAGTCGAAAGCGACCATCGATCAGTTGCAGGCAATGGTCAACAAAGCATCGGACGAGCTGAAAATCAGCGCTCAGAAATACGATGCCGCTACTAATTCGACCGATGCGATTCCGGCTCAAACCATAGCCAACGATCGACTGGTTAAATCGCTGGAATACGAAGAGTCGTCGGCTCGGCTGGAGCTGTATAAGAAGCGGATGAACGAATACGATGCCAAAACAAATGAGTATGGTCCGTTGGGTTCGCAGCTTCGCCAATTGAATCGGGATTTAGCCGTAGCTGAAAAAGAATACTTCGACCTCTTGCAGAATGTAGATCAGTCGAAAACCCGTCGTCAGGACGTGGCCATTGGGGGAACCCTGGAAATTCTGGATGCTCCCGATTTTCCACTGCTTCCTCAACCTTCCAAACGTTGGCAACTGGTGGCCATTGGTTTCGGCGTTGGGTTGTTTATTGCGCTGTTGCTGACGGCTCTCCGATTCTGGCTGGATAAGCGAATCAAATCGCCCGAACAGGCCGAAGAAATGATCGGTATGCCCGTATCGGCCCTATTTCCCACGGTGCGGAAACCTCAGGTTTTCACAAAAGCAACAATGGCTTCCCGGAGTATGTTTGAGCAGCTTTTCAATGCGATCAACATTGAAGTTTCGCAAAATACTACCAAGCCGTATCCACCCATCATTACGCTATTTAGTATTCGGTCGAAGCAGGGGAAAACCTGGGTGGCAAACGGCCTGAATCAACTATACGAAAATGCCGATCAACGGATTGCGTACTGTTACCCCCGAGTAACGGGCAAAGAGCAGCGTGCGCAGCAGCGGGGGATCACCTATTTCCCTTACACGATTCGTCCGGACTTTATGAATGTGACAGGTATTGACTACCTGCTTGATTATACGCAGGGCTTTGAGCCTTCACAGTTTGATCGTGTTATCCTTGAATTGCCCGCCCTGATTAATAACCAAATTCCAGTTTATCTGCTCAAAAGCAGCGCTTTATCCCTACTTGTAATTGATGCGAACAGCCCATGGGCAAGGGCCGAGAAACAACTGCTGAGTATGTACGTACGAGTAACTAATCAACCAATTCTGACGGTATTGAACCGGGTTGAGGGAGATTATGTCGACGTACCCGGTCGGGCTGATGCTATTCAGCCATTGCCGCCCGCTCAGGAAAACTCGATTTATTCCCAGCGAAATGCGCTGTAGGCATCAGGTAATGAACAATACGAGTCCATGTAGGCAATAATCCTCGTGGAAGATGTTTGCAATGCCTTGGTTTTATGGCTATTGCTAAGCAAAGCGCATAATCTGTTTAGGTTTAAGTCTGTAGTTGATTCCCATATTATCTACAGAACACGTAGAATCTGAAATTGCCTGAGTAGTTATGAGTGCCCATAAGAATAGTATGTTAAGCAGGAGTTTCCCAACTCCTCAGTTTGTTCATCAACTCGTTGAGCAGGTCGCTCAGGCGAACCAGGAGCGCACAGCCGTTATCTTCGGAAGGGAAACCCTAACGTATCAACAGCTAAATGAACGTGCCAACGAGGTATGTCAGGCGATCCTGCAGGTTGCTCCGTCGGCTTCGGTTATTGGCATCAGTACGACTCGTAATCTGGATATGGTGATCGGTGTGCTGGCTATTTTGAAAGCCGGGAAAGCCTATTTACCACTCGACCCTGCTTACCCTGATGCGCGTTTGCAACAAATTATCAGCGATGCTCATCTTCAAACTTGTCTGGCGGTAGGTACCGACCACTCCCGATTTGCGAGCTTAGGGCTCCAGGTCATTGCGGACTATACACGTCTGGATGTATCAGCAACGGTTCTGCAAGGGGGAATGGCCTATGTACTCTATACATCTGGCTCAACGGGTAAGCCGAAGGGGGTCTGCATGGGGCATACAGCACTCGTGAATCTGCTCACGTGGCAGGCTAAGCACTCGCAGGCAGGCCCTGGAACGAAGACGCTGCAACTGGCACCTCTCAGCTTTGATGTTTCGTTTCAGGAGATTTTTTCCACTTTGGCAACGGGTGGTACACTCATTCTGGTTGACGAGTCGCTTCGGCTGGATCTCAACGCACTACTCCAGTTTATTGATGAACAGGGAATCAATCGGTTGTTTCTGCCATTTGTCGCGCTACAGTACCTGGCCGAATCAGCTGTTCGCACGCAGGTCTTTCCGAAGCAACTCCAGGAGGTGATGACAGCCGGTGAGCAGTTGAAAATTACCCCGCAGGTCGCTCAGTTTTTTTCGGCCCTACCCACCTGTGTTTTATTCAACCAATATGGCCCTACCGAATGCCATGTGGTTACCCAACTGACGCTCTCCGGCGACCCTGCCACGTGGCCCGCATTGCCTGGTATCGGCCATCCGATCGACAATGTACGTCTGTTTGTTGTCGACGATAACCTGACTATTCTGCCCACGGGTGAAGCTGGCGAATTATGTTTTGGCGGAGACTGTGTTGCTGAAGGTTACCTGAACCAGCCCAGTCTGACGAGTGAAAAATTCATTCAATTAGATGTGCCCGGTCAGGGATCGGTACGGGTTTATCGTACGGGGGACCTGGGTCGATTACTACCTGATGGTACTATTGATTTTCTGGGGCGTCGCGATGATCAGGTGAAAATCCGTGGTCACCGCGTTGAATTGGGCGAAGTAGAAGTGGTGGTTAATCAGATACCGGGTATCAGGCAGGCTGTGGTCGTTGCGCGTGAAGCTCAGGGCGGACATAAGCAACTGGTTGCCTATCTGGTTTCGGCTAACGGTCAGTTGATCCCGTCGGAGGTTCGGTCGCAGCTTGCGCAAAAACTACCCGACTACATGATGCCCTCCGCTTTCGTGTGGCTGGATGAATTGCCGAAAACAACGAGTGGTAAGGTCGATAAAAAGCAATTGCCAGCCCCGGAACGGAAACGGCCCGAGTTGATGGTGGCATATCGTAAACCTAGGACTGCTCTTGAACGGACCATTGCCCAGGTTTGGGAAGAGCTATTAGAAATTGATCAGTTAGGTTCTGATGATAATTTTTTTGAACTGGGCGGTAATTCTCTATTGGCTCAAAAAACGGTAGCGCTTCTGAAGGAACGCCAGTACATACTACCCATCACCAAACTCTATCAATTTCCAACAGTTGCCGGTATTGCCAGCTATTTGCAGCCTAAAGAAGAGCCGTCAGTAGCAATTGGCTTGCCTAAAAATCAGCGCCAAAACGCGGCTCCATCAATGCACGATTCGGACATTGCTATTATTGGCATGGCGGGGCGCTTTCCGGGAGCGTGTACGATTGGTGAACTTTGGGAGGTCCTCAAAGCGGGTAAAGAAACGACACGATTTTTTACGGACGAAGAATTGGACCCATCGATTCCGGCAAGTCTGAAAGCTGATCCACTTTACGTAATGGCACGGGGTGTGATTGACGGAGCCGATCAGTTCGATGCAACCTTCTTTGGCTTATCGCCCAGGGTAGCTCAGCTCATGGACCCACAGCAACGAATCTTTCTGGAGATTGCCTGGGAAACGCTGGAGCAAACGGGCTATCTGCCTCACCATTACGATGGTCGGGTCGGGGTATTTGCAGGTTGTGGAAATAACACCTATTACCAGAAAAATATACCAGGGCATACAGATCTGATCGATCAGGTGGGTGCGTTTCAGGTGATGACCCTGAACGAGAAAGATTATATAGCTTCCCGAACCGCTTACCAGCTCAATCTGAAAGGCCCGGCTGTGAGTGTGTATTCTGCCTGTTCAACTTCATTGCTGGCGATTACGCAGGCTGTGCAGAGCATCCGAAATGGTCAGTGCGAAGTAGCTTTGGCTGGGGGAGCTAGTATTACATCACCGATCAGTAGTGGGCACCTCTATCAGGAAGGCGCTATGTTAAGCCAGGATGGGCATTGTCGATCGTTCGATGCCGATGCACAGGGCACCGTGTTTAGTGATGGGGCGGGGGTTGTATTACTGAAAAGCCGGGAAGCCGCTCTTCGCGATGGCGACACAATTTACGCGGTCATTAAAGGGGTTGGCGTGAATAATGACGGGGGAGGCAAAGGAAGCTTTACGGCCCCAAGCTCTGAAGGTCAGGCCGGCGCGATCATTATGGCGATAGCCGATGCAGCTATCGACCCGGCAACCATCAGTTATGTGGAAGCGCATGGAACGGCTACACCCTTGGGTGATCCAATCGAAATCGAAGGGTTGACACAGGCCTTTGGTGAGCAAGCTGATCGGCAGTTTTGTGCGATTGGCTCCATCAAAAGTAACATGGGGCATCTGACCCAAGCGGCTGGTGTGGCCGGACTGATCAAAACGACACTTGCGCTGTATCATAAGCAACTCCCGGCATCAATCAATTTTACCCGACCCAATCCCGCTATCGACTTTGCCAGTACGCCATTTTTTGTAAATACGCAATTGGTCGACTGGAAACCCGAAGGCGATTTGCCTCGTCGGGCCGGGGTGAGTTCATTTGGTGTTGGGGGAACCAATGTGCATGTCATATTGGAAGAATCTGGCGTTGAAAGACCCCAATCCGCTGGAGGTCGGCCGGTACAGTTGATAAGTTGGTCAGCTAAATCGTCCAGCAGCCTGGAGGCATATACCCGAAAATTGACACAGGCCGTCGAACAAGTAGAGGATACTGCATTAGCTGATCTGGCCTTTACCTTGCAGACGACTCGGGCCAGCTTTGGTCATCGACGCTTTATCGTTGCAGCAACAGGGGCCGAACTACAGCAGAAATTGCAGACCGAGCAGGCTAAGTCTTCCCTTTCAAAAGCCGTCCACCGACCTGACGAAGTGGTTTTTCTGTTTCCTGGGCAGGGGTCACAATACCTCAATATGGGACGATGGTTGTATGAATCGGAAGCTGTATTCCGGGAGGCTATCGATACCTGCGCGAACTTGCTGGCCCCCTATCTTGACCTTGATATTCGTCGGGTGATGTACCCTGAATCGATGGATATGGAGGCTGAGCAACGGCTTCGAAATACGCGTTATACGCAACCTGCCCTGTTTGTGACCGAATATGCACTAGCCCAATTATGGATGAGTTGGGGGATCGAACCGTCAGTATTTTGTGGGCATAGTATCGGTGAGTTTGTAGCCGCCCATTTATCAGGTATCTTTTCGTTGGCAGACGCGCTCATGCTTATTGCTATGCGTGGACGTATGGTGAGCGAACGCCCACGTGGTAGTATGTTATCGGTTCGTAAACCTGCTGGCCTAATTGCCGGGATGATGCCCGAAACGATTTCCATGGCCGCCATAAATAGCCATACACTGTGTGTGGTAGCAGGGCCAGATGAAGATATCGCTGATTTTGCCCGGTTATTGGACGAACAGGAAATTCCCAATCAGCCACTGGCAACGAGTCATGCGTTTCATTCCAGTATGATGGAGCCCATTGTGGGTGAATTTGGCAGCGTCGTAGGGACGATTTCGCTAAATCGGCCTAAAAAACCGATTGTATCGACGGTAAGTGGGACTTGGCTTACGGATGCTCAGGCTACTGATCCTATGTATTGGGCGAATCATCTGCGTGCGACCGTACAATTTGCCGATGCGCTGGATACGATAATAACCCTAGATAATCCAATACTGTTTGAAGTCGGCCCTGGGCATGTAACGGCGACGCTGGCCCGGCAGCAGGTTGGTAAAAAGACAATTCCAGTGCTGGCCGGATTAGCCAATCTGCCCGAACAGCCAGCAGCCTTCCAGTCATTACTGACTACTCTCGGGCAATTATACCAAAATGGCTTGGAGCCTGACTGGAAGGCCTTTTATAAAGACCAGAAACGAGTAAAGATTAGTGCGCCCAGCTACGCGTTTGATAAAAAGCACTGCTGGCTCGATCCGGTGGAAATCCGGCCGGAAAATCCCTCTTTATATACTAATAAACATGTCGGTTTAGTTGGTAATGTGCCTGTTGATCAGCGGCCTGTTGCAGATTTGCCCGATCGGTCGACCGTTGTATTGCCGATAACCACACCAAAAACTATGAGAAAAGATACATTGATCAGCCGGATCAATCAACTGCTGGAAGAGGCATCCGGTATTGAAATGGATGGCGTTACGCCCGACACCAGTTTTCTGGAAATCGGCTTGGATTCTCTGTTGCTGACCCAGGTGGCACTAACCCTGAAAAAAGAATTTGGCTTGCCCATTACCTTCCGTCAGTTAACCAGTACGTATACGTCTCCTGAACTGTTGGCCGACTTTATTGACCAGCAATTGCCTCCCGAACCACAGCCTGTTGCGCCGACTCCAGTTGCTATTCCGGTATCGCCTGTCACGGTGAATGGTCACTATGGGACTCAGCAGCCCAACCCTGCACTGGATATTATTGCCCAGCAACTGCAACTGCTTGCCAAACAGATTGAACTACTACAAGCAGGAAATACACCAGCCCCTCAACCTGTTGTTGCGCCAACGCCCCAGCCAATGCCGGTTAATGGAAACGTGGCAAAGAATGGAAGTTCAATTACGGACGCCCCTGACCTGACACCAGAGGAAAAAGCTGAACTGAAGAAACCATTCGGCGCAACGGCCCGAATTGAACGGCAGGCTTCGGAACTTACTCCGAAACAGCGGCAGTTTCTGGCGCAGTTTACGGAACAGTATACCCTCAAAACGGCCAAAAGTAAAGCCTATGCCCAGCAAAATCGGGCACATATGGCCGACCCACGTGTGGTCACTGGTTTTCGGCCACTTACCAAAGAAATTGTTTATCCATTAGTGGTTAACCGATCGGCGGGTAGCAGAGTATGGGATATTGATGGGAATGAGTACATCGATGCGTTGAACGGGTTCGGCTCGAATATGTTCGGCTACCAGCCTGACTGGCTTAAACAGGTGTTGCACGATCAGATCGAAGCCGGTTTTGAAGTCGGCCCTCAGCATGAACTGGCAGGTGAGGTAACCCGGCTTATTTGTGAACTGACCAAAACGGATCGCTCGGCGCTTTGTAATACTGGCTCCGAAGCGGTCCTGGGGGCCATGCGTATAGCCCGAACGGTAACAGGGCGATCGCTCATCGTTGCTTTTTCGGGATCTTACCACGGTATTGTTGATGAAGTTCTGGTGAGAGGCACCAAAAAACTGAAGTCATTCCCGGCTGCTCCGGGCATCATGCCCGAAGCGGTCCAGAATATGCTCATTCTGGAGTATGGGACCGACGAGAGTTTGAAAATCATTCGTGAGCGTGCCCATGAGTTAGCGGCTGTACTGGTTGAGCCGGTTCAAAGCCGTCGGCCCGAGTTTGTACCGATTGAATTTCTGAAACAGGTACGGAGTATTACGGAGAAATCCGGTACCGCCCTGATTTTCGATGAAGTCATTACCGGTTTTCGGGCCCATCCGGGTGGCACTCAGGCCCTTTTCGGTATTAAAGCCGATCTGGCTACGTATGGTAAAGTAGTCGGTGCTGGCTTACCGATTGGCGTAATTGCTGGTAAGCGAGCCTTTATGGATGCGCTGGATGGCGGGTTCTGGCAGTATGGTGATGCGTCGGTGCCGGAGGTTGGGGTTACCTATTTTGCCGGAACCTTTGTTCGCCATCCGTTGGCTTTAGCGGCTGCCAAAGCATCATTAGCGTACATGAAAGCAGAAGGCCCGATGTTGCATCAGCAGTTGACTCGTAAAACAACCCGGCTAGCCGACGAACTGAATGCTGTTCTGGAAAGCTGGAAACTTCCCCTTTTTGTTGTTAACTTTGGTTCATTATGGAAAGTTAAGTTTAAAGAAGAGGTAGCATACGGTGAATTGTTGTTTACATTGATGCGTGATAAAGGCATTCACATTTGGGATGGCTTTCCCTGTTTTCTAACAGAAGCGCATACAGAGCAGGAAATCGATGCGATCATTAAATGTTTTACCGATAGTATACAGGAATTGATCGAGGTCGGCATTTTTAAAGCCGATCGAATAAGCACAATCAGTTCAGAAACAGTTGGGATAACTCATAACAGAAATACACCACCGGCACCTGGTGCCAGACTAGGGCGGGATCGGCAGGGTAATCCTGCCTGGTTTATTCCTAATCCAGATCAGCCTGGGAAATACCTACAGGTTGAATTAAATCAATGACGGATGGCGGAAAGCATTGCAAATGTAAACCTGATTGAAGTTGATTTTAACCCATTTGAGGGGCCTCAAATCGTGAGCCTGGCTCCGGCAACGGAGCCACAGATCGAAATATGGGCGGCCTGTAAACTCGGTGGCGACGATGCCAGTCGAGCTTTCAATGAGTCGATTTCGTTGCGGTTTCATGGGTTACTGGATCGACTTGCTTTCGAGAAAGCCTGGCAAGCGCTGGTGCGTCGTCATGAAGCACTCCATTCGGCGTTTAGCGCTGATGGGCGTCAGATGTGCATTTTCGACGAAGTACCTATTCCCCTGGATTACCTGGACAGTTCCGCTAAATCGAAGGTTGAGCAGGAACAGATTATTGCAGACTATGTCCAACAGGATGCGATCTATGTATTCGATCTGCTGAACGGCCCTCTGATTAAGGTGTGCCTGATCAAATTGTCGGATACAGATCATCATTTTACTCTGACAGGACATCATATTGTTTGTGATGGCTGGTCGTTAGGTATTTTACTTCAGGATCTGAGTGCGCTCTATTCAGCCTACGCCCGGCACCGCAATCCCACTTTACCTGAGGCCCCTGCCTATAGCCAGTACGCGCTTGAACAACAGCAGTTTGAGCAAAGTGAAGTCTATCGGCAGATCGAAAAATTCTGGCTCAATCAGTATAATGGTGCAATCCCCGTCCTCGAGTTGCCAACCGACTTCGCCCGGCCATCGTTACGGACGTATTCCATTGCCCGACGCGACCATCTGTTGAGCGACGCACTTGCCAGTGCTGTGAAAAAAATGGGTGCCAGGGCAGGGGCTAGTTTTGTTACCACATTAATGGCTGCTTTCGAGGTGTTTCTGCACCGGGTAACGGGTCAGGATGATATTGTGGTAGGCTTACCTACATCTGGGCAGTCAGCAACTGGCTATCTGGGATTGGTAGGCCATTGTGTCAATTTACTGCCACTCCGCAGCTTTCCCAGGCCTGAACTAAGCTTCCTGGAGTTTTTACAGCAACGCAAGGAGGGCATACTCGATGCATACGAACACCAGCGGCTGACATTTGGCAGTCTGCTGAAAAAGCTACCCATTGTCCGTGACCCTGCCCGGGTCCCTCTGGTTCCAGTCATCTTCAACGTCGATATGGGGCTTGACAATGGGGTAGATTTTCATGGACTCGATTATCAGTTTATCAGCAATCCGAGAGAATTTGGGGCTGTTGACCTCTTTCTGAACATAAGTGATGCCGCAACCGGCAAATCGTCTCTCGTATTTGAATGGTCCTACAATACCCAACTGTTCAAAGAAGCGACTATCGATCGGATGATGGCCGAGTTTGAACGGCTTCTGAAAGCTATTGTTGAGAATCCATCCATTCAGATTGAAGATATTCTGCTGGCCGATGGGGACGATCAGAGCAGAAAACTGGCCACCTGGAACGATACGGCGGCAAACTACCCAAGGACGGCTTCGTTACATTCGTTACTGGCACAAACGGCTAAGGAATTTGCAGACAAACCAGCGCTGGTATTTACCCAGTCAACGGAACGCCAAACGTTCACGTATCAGGAACTTCATGAACGGGCTAATCAGCTAGCGCAGGCCATTCAAAAACAGTGTTTAGGAACAACAGTCAATGGGAGTGCGCCCGTAGTGGGGGTCGTTCTGGATCGTACGCCCGATCTGGTTATTACTTTACTAGCTGTTCTGAAAGCCGGTGCCGCCTACGTGCCCATCGACCCTGAATATCCGCATGACCGTATTGCGTTTATGCTAGCGGATTCGTCAGCTAGCTTGCTGATTACATCGAAGAAATACCATTCGGCCGGTCATACAACGTACCCGACTTCGGGCCAGCCAGCGAACCAGACGAAGGTTGTGTTGCTGGAAACCTTACTGGATGAACTGGACCAGTATTCCAAAGAGGCTCCAGCGGTTGAGGTAAATGGTAACGATCTGGCCTATATTCTCTATACTTCAGGTTCGACCGGCAAACCCAAAGGCGTTCTTATTGAGCACCATAATCTGGTCAATTTACTGTACAGCATGATAAGCTGGCCAGGTATCACTAAGGACGATAAACTGCTGGCTGTCACGACGGTTTCGTTCGACATTGCCGGGCTTGAGTTATACCTGCCCATTCTGGTGGGGGCAACGCTGGTATTGGCCGATTCTGAAACAACAAAAGATGGCCGAGCTCTTCTAGAGACTGTTTCGTCTTTTGATATTAGCCTCATACAGGCTACCCCCATCACCTACAAAATGATGCTCGCGGCTGGTTGGGAGGAGCGGTTGCCGTTGAAGATTCTGTGCTGCGGAGAGCCTATGTCGAAAGATCTGGCCCAGAAACTAACGGCTCGTTGTGGATCGCTCTGGAATATGTATGGCCCAACCGAAACGACCATTTATTCGACCGGAAAGCAGATTTTAGCCAGCGACGAGATTATTACGATTGGGCGGCCTATTCAGAACACCCAGGTCTATATTCTGGACGAACACCTGAATCGGTTGCCTGAAGGGAGCGTAGGAGAAATTTACATTGCTGGCGATGGAGTTGCCCGAGGCTATCTGAACCGTCCTGAGCTGACGCGAGAAAAATTCGTTCCGAATCCGTTCAGTACGTCGAAAAAAAGTACCATGTACCGAACGGGCGATTTAGGTAAGTTTATGCCCGATGGCGAAATCCATTGCCTGGGGCGTATCGACCAGCAGGTGAAGGTACGCGGCTACCGGATTGAGTTGGGCGAAATAGAGCATGCTCTGGTAACGCAGGAAGGGGTAAGTGAAGCTGTGGTTGTTGCTCGTGAAGATCGCCCTGGCGACCAACGATTGATTGCTTATCTGGTGACCACCCCCCCATTGAGCGAAGGCGCGTTCAGGAATCAGATTCTGATTTGGCGACGGCAGTTGCAGGAAAATCTGCCATCTTATATGGTCCCGACAGATTTTGTGAGCCTGGCTCAGTTGCCTATTACGCCAAACGGTAAAATCGACAAAAATGCACTGCCTAAGCCTGCTTCCATGCTGGCTGTGGAACATAGAACGCACACGGCTCCATCGACCGAAACGGAAAAGCTGATTGCGGTAATCTGGCAGGAAGCGTTGATGCTGGATCAGATTGATATTGATACCGACTTTTTTGAACTGGGTGGGCACTCGATGATTGCTGTTCAGGTAATGACCCAACTGGAAAAGGAAACCGGAAAGCGGCTTCCCTTATCTATTCTGCTGACCTATCCGACGGTTCGAAAACTGGCGCAACTGTTACAAACAAACGAAAAGCCAACAACCTGGACATCGCTGGTGCCCATCCGGCCAGAAGGCAATAAAGACCCTCTGTATATTATTCATGGAATTGGTCTAAATCTGTTGAATTTCAGTAGCTTGATAAGCTATCTGGATCCAGAGCAGCCTATTTACGGGCTCCAGGCAAAGGGACTAGATGGCAAAGATGAGCCGCTCGATAAGATGGAAGACATTGCCGCTTTCTATCTGAGCGAAGTGCTGGAACAAAATCCCAATGGTCCGTATGCAATTGCTGGCTATTCGTTTGGTGGCTATGTGGCGCTGGAGATGGCCCGGCAATTGAAAGCGATGGGGAAAGAGGTGAAAATGCTAGCTATGTTCGACACCAATGCACAGGAGTCAGATATGAATCGCTCGATGGGCGACTGGCTAATGCGAAAAGTACTCCGCCAGTTCCCGAAATTAATCTGGTTCACCAGATCATTGATCCAGAAACCTATTCAGACGCTCAAATACCAGCAGGGGTATGTTGAATGGAAATTCGATTCATTACTGAAAGCAATGGGTTTGCGTGAGGAGCCAGAACCAGAAGTAGGATTGGAACATCTGAATAAAATCATCGAAAAGCATGAGTACGCGTTTTCGCATTATACCATGAAGCCCTACGACGGTATTATTGATCTTTTTAAGGCTCAGGTTCGCCTTTACTTTGTCGATGATAGTAAGTTTCTGGGCTGGAAAAAATATGCTAAAAAAGGAGTGCGCGTGCACAGTGTGCCGGGTGATCATCAACTGATGCTCCTGCCGCCAAACGACAAAGCCTTTGCTGAAGCCCTGCAACGGGCACTTGATCAGGCATAAACGCCTGGATAATAGAACACGGATTTTCAGGATTCCTATGATTTACACTGATCATAGGAATCCTGAAAATCCGTGTTCTATTTATCGTTAACGATCCCTTACTGACTTCGTTTTAACTCGTCAGCCTGTTGTGGATTAAGAACTAAGCCGCGTACTTCAGGATATCGCTCCGTGATAATAGTCAGCGCATTATGTAGCCATTCCTGCTCCTTCATGCCCGATGTATTGGTGCCACAATGCGTAACCAAAATAGGCTTTTGGCGGATGTTGTAATCTATATGTAGCCGGATTGTATTGTGCATCAACTGATACAGGGCTGCAAAGGAATGGATCTGGCTGTCGTCGTTCGAAAGCGGCTTATTGGTAATGTTGAGCCCTATCCAGTCAATCGAATCACCGCCAGGGTAGTAATCAACAACCGTAGATGGCTGCGTAGGACACCACACCCATACGATGTTGGTCAATTGCTGCTGTCGACAAAATGTTACCAGGTATTGCCAGGCCTTCTCATATAGTTTGAGGGTTGCTTCTTGCCGGGTGCCCCACTGGTGGGTAGTATCATCAAATTCAGGGGCGAAACAAATGAGTAGTGGTTGATTATAGCGTTTCAGGTTATTCGTAAACGTTAGTAGTTGGTCATTGTATGTACCCTGGCAGATGCGTTGCAGAAATGATTGCAAAATCGTCTCTGAGTTTTCTGAAAGACTTGTAAAAGTTGGTTCCAGGTAAAGCAATGGCAATTGACGGGATGCTATTGACAAGGTCGGCCAGTTTAATGCATGGTCGCCAGTAGTGGACCAGGTCAGGTGTTGAGGAACAATAACTTTGTCGGGCACAGGAATCGATTTATGAACATTGTTCCTGGCTGGGTCCAGCCCATAATAAAACGATTGGGTAGTAGCGTATCGGAGATCGAACGGAAGCCGGGCTGTTTTTTTACGACTGGTATACGCTACCAATCCGGTTGTGGCAATCAGTAAGACGACAAATAAGGGGATGGCTGAAAAGCGAAGCCACCGATAAAGGCCATACCGGATATGCCAGAACGCAATCCGTAATGGCCAGAAGACAGGTCGTTGAAATGAGATTCGGGGGGCTATCCACGTTTTCATACGGGCTAGCCACACTTCCTGACCGATCAGCACATTCAGTGACAGAATAACCACGTTGAGTAATCCGAAGCCAATCATGAGCTGGGAGTATATGTTACTGACAGCAAATCGGCCGTAATGATAAATGCTGTAACCAATAGCGCCCAGCGTCAGAATAATCATCAGCAAATTAGGGAGGCACAGCACTAGATTGTTCCGTGGCTGGTCGCGCTTGGGTGTTGGCAGATAAGGGACTTCAACGCGGAAAATGGTGTAAATCAGTCCTAAAACGTACACCCACCAGGTACCACTGCTTAAAATACCTCCGAAGATATGAAAGCCTGCTTCGTGTTTTTCGATCAACCATCGTTGCGAATACTGTCGAATCAGAAAAGCCGTCAGCAAAAGAGGCAGATAGGCCGTGGCGAATAATAGAAGATCCACGTGAACTGGAAGCCGCATCGTTACCAGCGAAATGATCGGTATCAGTAAATCAAGCAGTTGTACAATGCCCAGGAGGTAATACAACGGCATTGTCAGGTAGTGAAGGCGTTGCCGCCACGACAACTGACCAATGATTCGTGGATAGGTAGTTACCAGCAGTTCAAACGTTCCCCTCGACCACTTAAGCTGTTGCTTGAAATAAGCCGACAACGTGCCCGGCACCAGACCATAGGAGAGGGGCATGGGAACATAGGCCGATTGCCACCCTTTGGCGTGTAGAAGCATCGCCGTGTGCATATCTTCGGAGAGGCCGGGAGCATGCCCACCGATGGTGTCGAGCGCGTCTCTTCGAAAGGTACAGTTCGCCCCAATAGCCTGGGCTGTTCCATAATTCCCCATACAGGTCATCATGGGGCCATAAAACGTATACGTCTGTTCAGCGGCCCCGTAGGCAACCAAACTCTCCTTGTGGTTATAATACCCTTGTACACACTGAACAAAGCCAATAGCCGGATCGTCGAAGTGGGGCAAAACGTGGTCCAGGAAATCAGGGGCTGGTACGTGGTCGGGGTCAATCACCAGACAAATTTCGCCCGTGGCCTGCTGAAGCGCATGGTTGATATTACCTGCTTTAGCGTCTTTTTTGTCAGTGCGTGTAACATGCTGTACACCCAATTCTGCACAAACTCGTCGTAGGTAAGGGTCATTGGCTTCGTCGCAGAGGTATGTTGTATGCGGATAGGACATCGCCTGAATGGCTCGCAGGGAATTGATGACCATGTCGTGCGGCTCGCCGGGGCAGTAGGTTGTTAACACATCGACTCGCCATGTCCGGGTAGAGGGAGGTACAACCAACGGTTTCACCTGCCAGTAATGGTACCATTCGTGGAGCAGTCGGAAGAGCTTGAAAAAGACCGACACGGTTAACATGCCAAATAACCAGCCATAGCCCCGGTTTCCCGGCTGAAGATATACGGCTAAAAAGGCGGTAATAAAGAAAAGACCGGCAATGATCAAAATCCGAATAGGCTGCCTGTCGCTTGGCTTATAGGCAAAGTTATAGGCAGCGTTCGGCGAACGGTGAAGGTGAGTAAGCCAGTTCATATGGGTTAGATTCGAACGGTGCCGCACGAATTTGGTTTTGTCAACGGTCTGGCAACCAGGTAAATAGTAAACCGTGATTTTGTATTCGTATGGCGTAATTCGTATCTTTTATGACTTTAAAAAATATCCTGAGTCAAAATAGGAGACGGATAAATTTTGATACTGGATTGATGCGTACGGGTTTACTAGTATTCAGTCTACTGGCGGGCCATCTACTGTCGGGTTGCCATGGGTCAACGGCTACTGACAATGAAACTTCCTCGACCGTTAAGCCAACGGCTATTCACTGGACTGGGCAATCGTATGAGTTGTTGCGAAATGGGAAACCTTACTTTATTCAGGGGGCGGGTGGCAAGAGCCATTTTGAACGCCTGAAAGCCTGTGGAGGAAACTCAATCCGAATCTGGGACGACCTCGACGCCGATCAGATTTTGGCGCAGGCGCAACGGCTGGACCTTACCGTACTCTTTGGAATTTGGGTAGGTAAAGAAGCGGATGGTTTCGATTATCATGATCGCCAGGCAGTTGATCAACAATTCGAACAGATCCGAAAAACGGTACTGAAATACCGCAATCACCCGGCCTTGTTGATGTGGTGCGTGGGGAACGAGTGGGCGCAGGACGCCAATAACTTTGGTGTTTTTGACGAGGTCAACCGCATTGCGGCCATGATTCATGAACTTGATCCCGATCATCCGGTTACGACTGCCATTGCACCCGATAGTGGTCGCGCTATCTGGCTCGTTCGCGAGCGATGCCCTGAAATTGACATCCTTTCGTTTAATGTGTACGGGACCATATCATCAGTTAATCAGTACCTGAAAGAAGGCGGTTGGACTAAGCCGTACCTAATCTCAGAGTTTGGTGCTAAAGGATATTGGGAAGAGCCGCGTACGCCCTGGGAAACGGCTATTGAACCAACTAGTCAGCAGAAGTACGAATTTGTCAGACAGACCTATCCGCAATACATTGGTTCCCGGCCTCCCAATTGCTTAGGGTCGTATATGTTTTACTGGGGCAGTAAGCAGGAGGATACCCATACCTGGTTTAGTATGTTCGATGAACAGGGTCGGGAAACTTCCCTGGTTGGACTTATGCAGGAACTTTGGACGAAACAAGCGACTGATAATCAGACACCTGTTATCCGGCAAATACGTATTGATGGGGCAATTAAAATGAGTATCCAATGGTCAGGAGCCGAACGCGTTCATCAGGTTCAGGTACTGGCTACCGATGCGGATAACGACTCGCTGGCGTATCATTGGGAAATTAAACCGGCTGCCCGACTAACCGCTGATTATATTGATACGCCAATCCAGGCTATTGATGGCCTCTTTACCTCAACTGGGCTAAATACAATTCAATTCATACTGCCTGCCAAACCAGGTGCATATAGGCTATTTGTGTTCGTTTACGACACTCACCAACATGTGGCCACTGCCAATGTGCCATTTTTAGTGAAAGGAGAAAAAACAGTTCAGTAACTCCGATAAAAGTGCCCTACAAAAGCCCCTGTCGGTAGGCTTTTATCTGGTCGAAGGAAAGCTTATACGCCAGGGTGAGAACGGCATAAATGGCACCCCCGATAGCAATTTCAGCGAACGCATTGATGGGCCCTGAATACCCAACAAGCATTTTATAGATACTGATAATAGCCACCATAATCAGGCAGAAGGTGACAGGCTTGGCAATGTTTTTCAGGAAGTCGCTGAAAAAGTCGCCAATCAGGTAGTTGACCATTCCAAAATTCACAAGCATATTCAGGAAGGTAGTTAGCAGGAAGGCGATGGCAATACCCATAACCCCCCAGTATGTGCCAAAAAGGTATACTAAGGGGATCTTGACGATCAGTGTCCCCAGGTTAAGGTAAAACAGCAGACTTGGCTTCCCTTTCGTAAAGGCTACGGTATAGAGTGGGTGGCTCAGGCAGATAAAAATGCCTACAAACACGAAAATTCGGATAAGTTCGATGCTTTTTTCCCATCCTGGTCCATAAATTAATGGAACAACCGTATCGGCCGTAATGAAGAGACCTGCCAGAAGGGGCAAATTGCAATAACTGATAAAATCCAGAATTTTTAGATACGATTTCCGAAGCTCGGACGTGTTTTCTTTCATACGCGCCAGAATCGGATAGGCTACCTGTAGAATGATTGGATTGAGTTTCATGATCGGAAATACGCAGAGCTGGTAAGCTACCGTGTAATACCCCAGCATTTTAACCCCCAGCATTCCGCCCAGAAAAATATTGTCGGTATTGGATTGAACATAGCCAAGGAGTCCATCGCCCATGTTATAAACCCCGAAGCGAAGATGTTCTTTAATTGTATGGATATTAAAGTACAGTTTGGGAATAAAGAACTTTAAACCGAACGCAATCTGCAATATAGATCGGGTGGTTTGTGATACGAGCGATCCAATGATGAGCGATAACTCATGGTAACCATTATAGGCCAGGGTAACCGTAACCGCCGTTCCTAAAACCGAACCCGTAATGTCGATGATGGCAACCGATTTGAACCGTAGTTCTTTTTCGAGCAAAAACATATAGATCTGCCCGAAATACACAATCACGAAGTAATACGACGATAGATTGAGTACCTGCGCTAGTTTGGGTTCGTGATAAAAAGCGATAATGGATGGGCTACTGAGATGAATAACAATGAAAATCACAAACCCCACCAGCAAATTCAGGTAGTAGAGAGTCGATAATACATTGCGGTCGCTTTCCTGCTTGTAAATAATGGAGTTAGCAAAGCCCAAGTTCGCGAAAACCTGAAAAAAGGCTAGAATCAGGTTACTTACACTGACTATACCAAAATCGGAAGGCGCTAATACGCGAGCCAGAACGGCCACTTGTATGAACTGAAAAAGGGTAGCGATACCCGTCGAAACGGTAATCCACTTTCCCCCATTCATTGCCTTTTGTGTATTACTCATTTACTATTGTATGGGTTAGTAAGTCGTACTGGTTGATGAATTTCTACTGCCAGGTCTCATTCGATAATAACTGCTGATCTGGCCTTCGCAACGTAACAGACTTCTATATTAAGACGTCGTTTTCTTCTTCATGTAACACCTGATGTGCTTTCATTGAGTTACTGGTATAGGTGTGGTCGCTCAGCGAACCAGAACAACGCGACCGGTTTGGCTGATTTCTCGTTTAGGTTGAGTCACGGATTGATACGTAACGATCCAGGTATAGGTATCGGCAGTGTTGAAGGTGCCGTCCCAGGTTTCGGCTGGATTCTGACTGCTGAAAATTAAATTTCCCCACCGATTGAAGACACGGATACGGAATGCGTTTGACGTTTTGAGTTGAGTGAAGAAAGCCAGCCTATCGTTCATGCCGTCATTATTTGGGCTAAAGGCATCAGGAATATAAACGGTTTCGGGTTGATTGGGGCACTCGCCACATTGTCGCACCTGAAAATCGTCGAGGGCCATATCGTTTCCGCAGCCATAATCTCCCTGATTATTAATTAATTTGATCACAATATCCTCGGTCGATGTCGGTGCCGTAAATAATACTGAGCAACGGCGCCAGGTAGGCGAATCCGTTTGTGGAATCTGACCAATGGTGAGGCTCTGAATGACAAGCCCTTCTGAGGTTTCGATGCTGATGGATAAGTTTGGAATCAGTGCATTCAGGCAGGTTTCGGTACGAAGTAGGTTCATAACCCAGAACGAAACCTCATACGAAGTTCCTTTGCATAAACCCGACACAGCCTGTTGGTAGAAAACGCCCGGTTTATTTCCACCATTGACCACCAACATATTCCCCCGAGTGCTCGCCGAGGTATGATCCCGATCGACGGCATACCAGGTTGAGTTAAAGCAGGTACCATCGAGCGAGGACAAAACGGCGTATTGTCCATCACCAGGACAGTCAATCGGCTCAAATTCATAGGTAGTCTGATTGGCAATCGAAACGGGATTGCCTGCTACGCCAAATGTTTGATTGACTACCAGTTCGCCGGAGGGATTAGCGCATTGTTGGGCCGTAACCAGTTGGGGGCGGGCATAGAGGAAACAGGCAATCAGACCGATTGCAGGGCGTAACGTAATGGATAGCCGATAGCTATTCCTGATAACTTTGCGAGCCGCACCTATCATACCTGCCTATTAAGACAGTATTCTAATTTTCTGGTCACCATTTATAGGATTGTATCGTTTTGTTGTATGTAAATAATTGAATTTTATAAACTAATAGATTCATGTTGAATCGAAGTAGTACTGTTTCTACAATCACGTGTACAACACTGCCGGCTATACAATGGCTCGATGGGGCGGTCTGTCCTTTTACAGATGCATTGGCTGTTTTTCGATTTGAATGGCCAGGTCAGATAGAGCTAGACAACTTATTGAGTGAACTCACGTTTGCGGAGATCGAGCGGGCGAAACGTTTTCGTCGGCAGGAGGATCAGTATCGTTTTGTGTATGGGCGACGTATACTTCGACGGCTGCTTGGAAACTATGTGGGTCAGCCGCCTGGCAGTATAGAACTGACCGAAGGTATAAATCGAAAGCCAGTATTTACTAATTCACCCGGTTGGCAGTTTACTATATCCCACTCTGGCGATTGGATTCTGGTGGCTATTAGTACCGTATGGGTTGGGGTCGATCTTGAGAAATCTGTTCAGAGCTTTGATTTTCAGGGTATTGTTTCTCAGAGTTTTAGTAAGTCTGAGCAGCAGTTTGTCGAGGAAAGCCTTAACCGGGTCAACGCATTTTATACAGTCTGGACGAGGAAAGAAGCGCTGGTTAAGGCAACGGCAAAAGGAGTCGATGAAGATTTTGCGCGGGTCCCCTCACTGGATGGTAGGCATTCCGTCGATAGTCTGGTAATTGGAGGTTCAGGTGACTGGCTGGTAAACAGTTTTTGGGTGGCAGAGTGGTATCCGGCAGCGGTGGCGTATCCAGACACGATCAAGGAACCTCAATTTTATACGCTCGATAGCCAATTTTTAGAAGTTGTATGAGTTAGTGTGGCCAGGTTATAAGAACCTGATCCGTTCGGTTTTGAGAAACCGAACTCAGGGCAGATTTGAGAATCTGCCCTCACCCTAAATGGAGAAAAGCTCCAAAATAACCAACGCAACCAATTTCTAAGGCTAGGTTAGCCAACCAAGGTCGTTTAAATACGTAGTATCTGTTCGCGAAAATGGGTAAATTTGAAGAAAGGTAAATTTTACTATTCAAAGTAATTGTTACCTTTTACCCAGACTCCTATGCGTACACTGCCTTCGCTACTGCTGTCTATCCTTGTCCTGATAGTTCTGTTGGCTTTCTCGTCAGTTGAGCATGGGTTATTGATTGACCCAGTGGAGGCTGGTTTGCCTCCCGAAGAAAATCGATTTACGAGGGTAGTCATTGCGGATAAACTGGATGAGCCAATGGCCATGACCATGTTCAACGATGGTCGTGTATTGTTCATCGAGCGGAAGGGGCAAATTCATATCTACAATCCGACAACCGGAAAAATTAACCTGATCGCTACAATACCCGTCAGCACAAAATACACCAGCCGGGAAGGCGTTGTATCTGAAGCAGAGGACGGACTCCTGGGCGTTGTTCAGGACCCACAGTACGAGACCAACCACTGGATTTATCTCTATTATTCGCCTGCGGGTGATGAACCCAAAAATATTGTGGCCCGATACGAACTTCGGGGAGATGAACTGGTCATGTCGTCCCGGAAAGTGCTGCTCGAAATTCCTACCCAGCGTGAGCAATGCTGTCATACAGGCGGAGGAATGGTTTTTGATCGTTCGGGCAATCTTTATCTGGCTACTGGCGATAATACCAGCCCGCGAGTAACGGGATATACGCCCATTGATGAGCGACCTGGCCGGGCAGCCTGGGACGCTCAGAAATCCTCGGCGAACACCAACGATCTGCGGGGCAAAATTATTCGTATTCACCCGACGGCAAATGGCTCGTATACCATTCCAGCAGGAAATCTGTTTCCGAAGGCAACCGACCCGTCGGACCGAGCGAAAACCCGCCCTGAAATTTACATCATGGGCTTGCGTAACCCCTGGCGCTTGTCGATTGATAGCCGAACCGGGTATTTGTATTGGGGGGAAGTGGGCCCCGACATGCGCGATTCGGTGGGCGTTGGGCCGAATGGGTATGACGATTTCAATCAGGCACGTAAAGCGGGAAATTTCGGCTGGCCTTACTTCGTGGGCGATAATGCCGCGTATTGGGATCGGGACTTTGCTACCGGCAAATCGGGTGAACGGTTTAATCCGGCTAAACCCGTTAATAATTCACCCAATAACACTGGGTTGAACGAACTACCGCCAGCGCAGGGGGCATTTATCTGGTATTCGTATGGAGCCTCAATGGAATTTCCCATTATGGGTAGTGGAGGGCGCAGTGCCGTAGGTGGGCCAATTTTTCACAAAGCCGATTTTAAAAACCCTGAGCGCCTTTTTCCCGACTATTACGAAGGAAAATGGTTTATCACCGATTTCATACGGGGCTGGATAATGGCCGTTACTATGGATCAGCAGAGTAAGTATGTATCGATGGAGCGGTTCCTGCCCAATGAACGTTTCGATAGCCCTATCGATATGAAATTTGGGGCCAGTGGTGACCTCTACCTGCTTGAATATGGGAGCAATTGGTTTCGTGGAAACGACAATGCCCGCTTAGTAAGGATCGAATACAATGGCGGTAATCGTAAACCCGTTGTGCATGTGTCCGCCAACAAAACGAGTGGAGCCGTCCCGTTTCAGGTGAAGCTATCTTCCCAAGGGTCAGTAGATTACGATGGCGATGCATTGCGGTATCAGTGGGAAGTCAAATCATCGAATGGGGTCACCAAAACATCATCCGAGGCCAATCCGACGTTCACGCTTGAACAACCGGGCTTGTATACGGCAACGCTAGCCATAACGGACACGAAGGGCGCTACGAATAGCCAGGCACTGGAGTTGAAAGCCGGAAATGAGTCGCCTGTCGTAGCGTTTTCCATTACACGTGGTAATAAGACCTTCTTTTTTCCGGGCCAAACAATTGAGTATGCAGTCGATCTGAGTGACAAGGAAGACGGTAGCCTGATGGATGGTCGTATTTCACCCAGCCAGGTTGCGGTTACTATTCAGTATATGCCCGAAGGATTCGATAAAGTTGAGCTAGCGGCTGGTCATCGGTATGCCGACGCTGCGGCTAGGCTGACTTCAACGGCAAAACAATTAATGGCGGGCAGCGACTGCCAGGCCTGCCATTCTGTAGAAACCCGCTCGGTTGGGCCTGCTTACAAAGAGATTGCTTCGAAATATAAAGGCGACAACAGTGCGCCGGAGCGACTGGCGAAGAAAGTTATAGCTGGAGGAAAAGGTGTTTGGGGCGAATCGAGCATGAGTCCTCACCCGGGACTTTCCATGACCGAAGCCACTCAGATTGTAACGTATATTCTAAGCCTATCGGACGGAAAAGCTACCGTGAACATGCTGCCCACCAGAGGCCGCTATACGATGGACGTTCCATCTGGCGAAAGCACCAAAGGATCGTTTGTCCTGCGGGCCGCTTATACAGACAAAGGCTCCTCGCTAATATCATCCAGTAGCTCCGAAAGCCTGATTGTTCTGCGAAACCCAACGGTGGCCCCCGAAACCGCCGACGAATCGAAACAAACGGAGTTGATCACAGCGCAGGGGAAAGCCTTTTATGTGGTTGGGTCGGGCGCTTATCTGGGGTATCATGATATAGATCTATCGGGGATTAGCCAGATAGATTTTTCCGTGCAGGCATCTCCTAAAGTCGATGCCGCTGGCGGTGCCATTGAGGTTCGACTGGATTCGCCTTCGGGTAAATTAATCGGTGAAACAGCCTTTATAGAGATTCGGGATCCATCACGCCCTGCGGGTTCTCAGGCTGGCCCAATACCGCGACCTGCACCTGCCAAAGCCCGTATTGATGGTGTCGAAGGGATTCATAAACTCTACTTTGTTTTTAAAAATGCCAATGCCAGGGATAACCAGATTCTGATGAGAGTGTCCTCCATTCAGTTTATACCTGGCGATGCCTGACAAGCATCGTCAAACCACTACTGTACATTATTCATTCTAATTACTCAAGTCAATGCCCACATCCCGTCGTGATTTTCTTAAACAGGCTGGGGTAACTTCTGCCGGAGTTAGTATGCTGAACGGATGGTCAGCCGAATGTCTGATGGCGGCTTCTGCCAGAAAGATGTTCTTCGAAATTTCGCTGGCCGAATGGTCTCTGCACCGAACCTTGCAGGCTGGTAAGCTGACCAACATGGAATTTCCGGCAAAAGCGAAGACAGATTTTGGGATTAATGCCGTTGAATATGTAGATCAGTTCTTTAAAGACAAGGCTAACGATCAGACTTACCTGAGCGAATTGAAGAAACGGGCTGAAGATCTGGGCGTTCGAAATGTATTGATTATGGTCGATACGGCCGGGCCGTTGGCTGATCTGGATGAGACCAAACGGAAGCAGGCGGTTGAATCCCACTATCAGTGGGTGGATGCGGCCAAGTTCTTGGGCTGTCATTCCATTCGGGTCAATCTGCGTGGTAAAGGTACTGCCGATGAAATTGCCAAAAGCAGTGTCGACGGTTTAGGGCGGCTGGCTGAGTATGGGCGCAAAGCCGGAATCGGTGTCATTGTTGAAAATCACGGAGGTTACTCATCCGATGGGAAGTGGCTCATGCAGGTAATCAGGCAGATCAATAATCCGTATGCCGGTACGTTACCTGATTTCGATAATTTTAAACTGACCGATACAGCCGTATACGATCGCTATCTGGGCGTGCAGGAAATGATGCCTTTTGCCAAGGGAGTAAGTGCAAAAGCGCGGGACTTCGACGAGCAGGGCAACGAAGTAACGATTGACTATGATCGGTTGCTTCAGATTGTGAAAAAAGAAAAAACACCCGCCTTCAAAGGCTATATCGGTATCGAGTATTCCGGCAATCGGCTTAGCGAAGACGACGGTATTCGCGCTACCAAAGCTTTGCTGGATCGGATTGGTCAGCGGGTTTCCTGATACCATTGAATTAATCAATTTATTACCTATGCAACGACGTTCTGTCTTAAAAAATTTAGCCGTAACGGTAGGAGGGATGGTGAGCCTTCCGGCCTGGGCATCTGGCTGGACCCCAGATTCATTGGGTTCTGTAGCCATCGTATCGGTCGATGACGAAGCGCTATTGGGAGAAATTGTTGAGACATTTATTCCCGAAACCACAACGCCGGGAGCTAAATCGCTGAAAGTCCATCAATTTGCCTTACGGATGATTCGGGACTGCTACGCCCCTGCCGCCCAAACAACGCTTCAGCAAGGACTGGCTCTGGTCGATACAACGGCCCAGCAAGCGTATACCAAGCCGTTTGTTGACTGTGATTCAACGCAACGATTAGCCGTTTTGACTCAACTGGCTGCTGCTACTGATCCGGCTGGGAAAGCCTTTGTCGATATGACCAAGCGGCTGACCATACAGGGCTATTTGAATTCGGAGTATTACCTGGTCAATGTCGAGAAATTCAATATGGCACCCGGTTTTTATCATGGCTGTGTGCCTGTCCAGAAAACGGTTGAAAACGCCAGCCGATAGTGTGTTATAGTTAATCATTTCTTTTCATTCGATATCATGTCCTATTTCAATATAGATTCGGTTAAAGAACGAACCTTCGATGCCATCGTTGTGGGTTCAGGTATTAGTGGCGGCTGGGCAGCCAAAGAATTGACAGGCAAAGGTTTACGGACATTAGTGCTGGAGCGTGGCCGGGATGTGAAACACATTACGGATTATCCCACTACCATGATGCAGCCGTGGGAATTTCAGCATCTGGGGCAATTGACCCGCGAGTTGAAAGAGGCTAACCCAATTGCCAGTCGGTGCTACGCCTTTCGGGAAGATGCTACTCATTTTTTTGTGAAAGATGCCGAACATCCCTATGTACAGGAAAAGCCCTTCGACTGGATTCGCGGCTATCAGGTTGGCGGTAAGTCGCTCATGTGGGCGCGGGGAACCCAACGTTGGTCGGATTATGATTTTGACGGACCAGCTCGCGATGGATTTGCCGTCGATTGGCCCATTCGCTATGCCGATATTGCCCCCTGGTACAGCTATGTGGAAAAATTTGCCGGGATTTCGGGGAATAAAGATGGTTTAGCGCAATTACCAGATGGTGAGTTTTTGCCCCCGCACGAACAATCGTGCGTTGAGAAGCACTTCACCGATCAGATGGCCAAACATTACAACGGTACCCGTCCCATCATCATAGGTCGTTGTGCACACCTGACCAAGCCGCAACCGATTCATTATCAGCAGGGGAGAGCTCAGTGTCAAAACCGCTCCCTTTGCCAGCGAGGATGCCCATACGGAGGTTATTTCAGCAGTAACTCCTCCACCTTGCCCTGGGCCGCCAAAACGGGAAAAATGACCCTACGACCCGACTCGGTTGTCCATTCCATTATTTTCGATGAGAAGAAAAATAAGGCTACAGGGGTGCGGGTGATCGATGCGCATACCAAACAGATGACGGAGTATTACGCCCGCATCATCTTTGTCAATGCGGCCTGCCTGAACTCAAACCTGATTCTGCTGAACTCAACCTCGAATCGTTTTCCCAATGGTCTCGGTAACGACAATGGCCTGTTAGGAAAATACGTAGCCTTTCACAACTTCCGTACGACTATATCGGCTGAGCATGAAGGGTTTCAGGATACGAAGACCGAAGGAATTCGCCCGAACAGCAGCTATATACCGCGCTTCCGTAATGTATTCAAACAGGAAACCGACTTTCTCAGGGGCTATGCTGCTGGTTTCGGATCATCCCGTATGACGAATATCGATACATCAGGTATGGGGGAGGGGCTGAAATCCAGTCTGATGCAGCCCAAATACGGCAATTGGCGCGTGGGGTCACATATGATGGGCGAAACCATTCCAAAGGAAAGCAATTTCGTCGCTCTCGACCCGAATCAAACGGATCAATGGGGTGTTCCGCTGCTTCGTATCTCGGTGGCGTATGACGACAACGATGAGAAAATGATTCGGGATTTCCACGAGCAAATGACCGAAATGCTAACTGTATCGGGCTTTACAAACATCCAGACCCACGATGTTCCCGACAAAGCGCCTGGCCTCGATATTCACGAAATGGGTGGTGTTCGGATGGGTAAAGACCCGAAAACGTCACTACTTAATAAGTGGAACCAGTTGCATACCTGCAAAAACGTGTTCGTGACCGACGGTGCCTGCATGACTTCCACATCGACGCAGAACCCCTCGCTAACATTCATGGCCATCACGGCACGAGCGGCCGACCATGCCGTGAAAGAAATGCGAAAAGGCCTTTTGTAAGAGAGCACCGTTATAAAACAGGTTCTGGCTGCCAGGCCGCAGGGACCTGTTTTATAACGGCCTCAAATTCCTCGGCCCGATGCGCCCACGAATTCGCTTTTGCCATAGCGACCCGACCCGCTACCCGTTCAGGGGCCGTATCCGCCAGGGCTTTACGTAAGGCCTGGGCAAATTCTTCCGGGCTACTGGCCAATTCGATAACATCGTCGAAGTCATTTAGCAAGGAGAAAGGAGTAGACACGACGGGTAAACCGGCTGCTAAATACTCATTGATCTTAAGGGGATAGATCGTGTATGTATGGTCATTGCATACAAATGGAATCATAGCCGCCTGCATCTGCGCTAACAACGGAGGAAGCTCTGCCGGTTGACGCGATGGCGTGAAAAGTACGTTTGGATAGGCGGCTAAGCTACTGGTTAAGCGAGGCTCATGAACCTCACCAATAAATTGAAAGGTAACGTCGGGCATGGTTTTAACGCAATACTCGACGATCTCGACGTTGATTCGATTATCGGCTGTACCCAGGTAGCCTACAATCGGCTTTTGGGGCGGATGCTGCTGCGCTAACTCGAATGCCTGATTAAATAGCTCAAAGTTGACCCCATTCTTCACGCAAAAAGCATTTGGTTGTAAGACAGACTTCGATTGGCGCAGGGTTTCGGAGGTAGTTACTACCGCGTTGACTTGCCGAAGGTAATTGGGTTCGTAGCGGCTACCGTGGCGACGCATCCAGTTGATGATCGTGATCTCGTCGAAACAATAATAAATCGTAGCGCACTCATCCAGTTTCTTGAGCATCGGGAGTCCAAAGACTGGATTCAAACCATTAATAACCAACGGACGGCTCATGCCCAGTTGTCGCATAACCCGCCGGAGCCCGGTTACTAACCGATTTACATTCTGCTGAACGAGCAGATCGTGCGCTTTAGGAAGCATCCAGTTGACCGGCAACATGAGGGGAGGAGTCCAGACATGAACCTCATGGCCGTTTGTAAAGGTCTTTTTAATGAGCGGATCTTTTAATCGAATTATCTCCCGGACTGGCATACCCGGCCTGCCGGTAAGTCCCATTGCCCAGTCCTTCACCGTGTATTGATAGTCGACGTAAAGTATTCGGTGCCGAGCCGATAATTCGGTCATAAGTTGCACAACTGCCTTCTGGAAATCGCCTTCCCAGGTTGTCTGACCGAGGCAGACTATGCTGTCAAATTGTTGCATGTATTGCAAACGAAACTTCCTATTTATGGATGGTGGTTTCTTTCTAGGTACGCGGTAGTCGAGGAAGATGTTGCAGTTGATTATTGTGTGGATTATCAGATGATAAACTTTATGAGAATATAACTGATTTGATGTAATGGTTTAAGTGTTTATACTTAGTTATGCGAAGTTTTTGTATCGTGAGGAGGATGCGGAAATAAGTACGAAAAAGCACGTTTTAGCTCTTTGCCAATTCGGGTTTTCAGACCATGCATGAGCGTCCCTTCCTGTAGGATTGTTCTGGGCCCAGTCCACACGCGAGCGGAGTTGGTTTTCATCTGAACAACCCGGCCGTACTGCATCATGTCGAAACATAACCGGCCATCATCACCACGCGTATTATGGGTAATATACCCCGCTTTCAACCCCGCTTCGCGCACATACCCCATACTAATGCCATAGGCATTCAGATAGGGGCGTTTCACATGCCGGATTTCGGCCATCACATCTTTTAAGGTCTCATGTACAAAGAATTGCCACCTTGGAATGTCAGATGGTGCTATAAACGAATAGCGGCCATATACACACACTACACCCGGTTGAATCAACTTTTCCATCATTTCGTTAAGCCAGTTTTTAGGATACAGGCAGTCGGCATCGGCCAGTAGAATATACTGGCTGGTCGAATGCTCCTGACCTAACTGACGTGCCGGGCCACATCCCTGAATTGGTTGAAAAAGCCGTTTGATATGCAGCTTGTCCATCGTTTCCTGCGTTCGATCCGACGAATTATTATTGATAACAATAATATCGAACGGAATCTCTGTTTCGGTCGCCGATAACGTGCCGATTGCCCGAATCAGGTTGATTTCTTCATTATAGGCTGCAATGACGATCGAAACCAGTGGATTTCGGCTGATGCATTTGTCTAAACGAGCATTTATGTCATCGAATACCGTCTGAGGAACCTGATCAAGGCTTTCATATGGATATTCGTAAGGCTTGATCCAGTCTGGGTTAGAGAAAATAGTCATGGGCGGTTTTTTAAAAGGAAGGTTCGCTGATCGATCAATGCACGTTTAGGCTACTAAGCTTGGCGTATTTACTGCCTGGGCGTATACATCAAGTAGTTTTCCGGCTGTTGCTTCCCACGAAAACAGGGTTGCTCGCTGTAATCCTTTTCTGCGTAAGTCTGACCGTAAAGATGGTTTCAGTATCAGTTGATTAATACCTTCGGCCATTTCTTCGACCGATGTGGGATCGACCAGAAGAGCCGCATTTCCAGCTACTTCTGGCATTGAGGAGGTCGTTGACGTAAGGACAGGAGTGCCGGAGGCCATAGCTTCCAAAATGGGCAGTCCAAAGCTTTCTCTTAGTGATGGGCAAAGGAAAATGGTGGCGGCATTATAGATGAATGGCAGGATATAGTTGGGTATGTAGCCACACAAAATGATGTCGTCAACCAGCGATTGCCCGCCAATCTCGGTAAGAATGTCTGACAAAGCCGATGCTGGAAGATTCGAAATAACAACGGGTAACGTTAATTGCCCCTGCTTTTTAAGTAATAACAATGACTTCAGAACGCCACGTACGTTCTTTTTAGGATCCGTGTTGCCCAGAAAAAATATAAACTCCTTAGGCAGTTTATATTTCTGCCGAACCATATCGATTTGCTCCTGATCATTGATTACCCGAAACTGTTCGCTTACCGCATTCCAGATCGCGACGACACGGGAGGGGTCGAGATGCAGATGATCAATAATACGCTGGCGTTCAAAATTGGATACGGTGATAATTCGTTCGCACGAACGCACAATTCGGGGTACATTCCAGCGCCGGTATTGATTGCCGAACCGCTGGTACCAGCTCCCGGCCATCAACGGTTGAGTTTCCAGAAAAATAATATCGTGGAGAGTTACCAGTAAGGGAACGGAGCAGTTGAGTGGAGCCGTATTGGCTGTACAATGCAATAAATCGATACCATACTGATTGATTGCTTTAGGCAGTGTGTATTGCTCCCAAACGGGGTATGGACCACCAGATAACTCAACGAATCGAACATTTGGTGAGTTGGGCAGACCATTACGGTCGACGTCGGGTTTGACGAAAATGATAAACTCGTGTTCCTTAAAGTTCGTCAACGCTCGAATAGTTTCCAGCGCTACGATATCCATGCCGTGTTTATGCGGGCGAAGGAGTCGTTGTGCTTCTATTCCGATTCTCATATAAATAGCGCTTATGGGAAGTATGAACCGTTGACCTGATTTCAGGAAGTGAGTCCCAGCGATCGCAGGTAGTAAATAAAATTGAACTGATGAAGACAATGGTACTAGTCGGGAATTGCCCCAGAATCGGATTCGTATAGCTTACGACGCAGATGCCGATAAATTCAGCGAGTAGGGCAATCATAACTGAGGTCAGCCATGGGTCTTTAAGTTGCCATACTTTAATGGTCCCGATAAGAGCGATCAAGGCCAGAAACGCCAGATACACGCTCAGGCCAACAATGCCGGTTTCAATCCAGACCTGAACGTACCAGCTATCAGTTGGAATTTGGGATGCGAAATAGTTAGGGGTGAACCGTTGGCCATTTCCCGACGTAGTGCCGATGCCTGCTCCAAAAGGCAGGTCTTTTAAATACTGTTGTAGTTTTTGCTGGTTCTCCAGCCGAACCAGGAAAGAAGCATCCTGTGTTGGCCGGAGAGCCGTACGAATCCGCCAGATTTGATAAACTGAATCACCAATATGGGTAAATAAGAGGAAGGCTAATATGGGTAGGGCAACCATGAGCCCACGTAAGATGTAAACTAAGTTGCGCTTTAGAACAAAATAAGCGGGGTAGCCAGCAACAATAACAAAAAGGGCTCCCCGTGTACCGGAAACGGCAAATCCCCAAAAGAATATGACAGCCAGAAAGAGTAAAAGGAAGCGCTTGAGCCAGGAACTCGTTTCAAAAAAGAAAATGATACAAACGAGCGTGACCCCAGCCATCTCAGAACCAAACTGGCCGGCATCGGAATAAAATGAAAAACTACGCAACTGGCCCCACAAAATATGTTGTTTGGCGGCTCCCGCTGCCAGCCACCGCAGCTCGGCAGCCTCCAGCCCAATGTATTGTTGCTTAAAGGCCCATAAAGCTGCCAGAAACGACCAGAAAAGCCAGGAACCTAAAAATAGACGAATGTCTTTTTTAGTAATCGGTGCTACCAGTACTACGATGCTGAGCAGAAACCAGTTGAGTGAGAGCGACCGGGCACCGTAAAACCAGGCCGCCGGGTATGGGTGTCCCGGATTGAAATATTCAAGAATAGTAAAGGAAAGCCAGGTCGTCAGTAACCAGAATACAGGGCGACGAAGCCGTTTCCAGTCCATTCGTTTGCCGTTCAGGAAAGTACTTAGCAGGGTTAATACCAACAGCGCATCCAGGGCGGTGCCAACGGCTAATTCTGTTTCTAGAAAACGGCTGAACCCTAATACAAAACTGATTTGGATATACAGGAACAGACCGATTCTGGGCTCCAGCAGAACGCTGATCCCGATGATAAGTGCAACAGGCAGCCCTACTGTGACTAATGCGCCCATAATTCCCCAGGCACCAACCAGCCAGCCTGCAACTACGGCTACGAATACACCCATTACGGTGAAAAACCAAGGCTTATCACGCCATTGATTGATCAGTTGGAATGGATGGTTCGTTGTTGCTGGCAGATTCATAAGGCTGTTGCTTCAGATTAAAATAGGTAGTTATGGGAGAGACAAATAGGCCGACGATTGTATTTATTAGTTCGTATTGTAGGTTATACGGGTGATATACTTGGCGATGTCAGATTCCAGATGGCGCCGTCAATAAACGCTTTAGCATGTCGTAGCCGACCCGAAAGCAAATAGGTACCAACATGTTTGGGGAAAACAAACGCACTGAAAAACAGAAAAAAGACTAGTCGTTGAAAAACGGAACAATGACGTCGCATAAACAGAATACGATTTCGGGTCAGGTAGTACGTTCGTAGAGGACTGTTCTGCCCGACCGATGCTGATTCCTTATGCAGGATGGAGGCTGATGGTTGATAATAAATCAGAAAGCCTGCATTGCGAATGCGCTGCGACCAGTCGAGCTCTTCGTAATACAGAAAAAAACGCTCTGCAAATCGACCTACCTGGTCTACTACTTTTCGGCTAACCATCATGGCACAGCCGTGAGCAAAGTAAGTAGGGTGAGGCTTATCGAACTGTCCATTATCTGTTTGCTTAAAACCTATGGCCGTTGCTTGCCCGGTAAACATATTAATGGGGTTATAGCCTGCATATTGAAGCAATTGTGGTGAATCGAAAAAACGAATTTTAGGGCAGGTGACCCCCACTTGATCGTTCTCCATAAAAGGCTTCATCAGTTCGTTAAGTATAGTCGGCGATAACTCCGTATCATTATTGACAATAAAGTAATAATCCCCTTTGGCGACCTGAATACCTAAATTATTACCACCAGCAAAACCACGGTTTTCTTCACTTCTGACAATCTGAAGACGAGGAAATTGCGTTCGGTCAATTGTAGTTTCAAATGGCTCGACCGAGGCATTATCGACAACGATGATTTCATAATTCGGGTAGCTCAGCGTATTGGCCGACTCCAGAAACAGCCGCGTTAGTTCAGCCTGGTTATAGTTGATCGTAATGATTGATACACAGGCCCTCTGGTCTCCGTCTTCTACACGTTCTCTTTTTGCCATAAGCTGAAAAAGGTTCTCCAGATGATCAGGAGGTCCGTTTTAAGTGAAAACGTGTGTGAATATTCGATATCAAGCAAGGTGCGTTCCCGGTCCGACATGGGCCCTTTTCCTCGGGCTCGTTTTTGAACCTGCCAAAGACCCGTCAGACCAGCTGGGCCAGCAAATCGTTTGGCATATTCATCAGAAGTGAGTTTTTCTGCCTCATAGAGCGGCAAGGGTCGGTTGCCAACCAGCGACATATCACCCAGTAGAATATTGAATAACTGAGGCAATTCGTCGATACTACTATTGCGGAGGAACGTTCCCAGTCGAGTTACGCGAGGATCGTTCCTGAACTTCATAAATTTAGCTGAGGTCCTCGCTTCCTGTAAGTACGTTTTTTCGCAGATGGGTTTGTCTTCATCAAAAAGCAGACGTTGACAGGATAGCCCCTGTGCTCGACAAGCACTGCAAAGGTGTTCCACATCATTTGTTGGAGTATTCTGACCTGTTGAGGGGGCATATATATTATGATCGGCAAGTTGATTTAATAATTGATCGGCTTCAACGCGCATCGTGCGGAATTTATACATGTCGAAAACATGAAAATTGGCACCTGCCCGCTTTGATTTATAGATTACCGGACCTTTAGAGTCCAGAAATATCAGCAGCGCTACCAGTAGCATCAGAGGGGATAATAGAACCAGGATAATCAGTGATACACTGATATCGATGACCCGTTTCCACCAGGGAGTTTTAGGATGTGTAATGGTAATGGAGTCACTCCCCTGGAAGGTTCGTATATGATTGTTTAACGAGAGGTAGTAATTGATTTTTGATTCAAGGCGACCATTTTCTTCGTTAATAATCAGAATATCTGTGGCCCCAGTAATAAGAGCAGTGTGTAAAATCTGAGTTTTGCCAAGACGGCAGGTAACCAGAAAAGGAACCAATCGATAGTCGGTCTTATTCCGAACAATAGCAGACATCGATTGTCCAGTTGTTGTATCAGCAATAATCAAATCAACTTTTTGGCTATCTGTCAACCACTGTTCTGCATCTTTTTCGTCCCGGAACCGAACAACCGCACAGGTCGTGCCTGCAATGGTAGCAATGCGGTTGGCGATCAGATCGTCCTGCATGACCAATAAGACACAAGAATTTAACATTTTAGTTTCTAAAACGGGCGTAGTGTGCGTGTTATATGGTAGCTGGCAGGCTGACATTGTTGGAATAGGAAGCCTATTGCACCAATTAATAAGGCTGAATAGTCGAGTGAACTGAAAATAAGATAATAGATTTAGTTTTGTTTTTTCTCGGAAAAATTATATTCAGTAGGCTGTGGACGAATACCAGATAAGGTTAATAACCTTACATGCCTGGAAAAAACAGAGCGATAAACCTTACGCGCTTTGCGACAGTGGGTAATTACCAAAAAGCATCGATAAAAGTCTTGACTTCTGATGCCAGAACGATTTAGTTCCAGGGGCAGTAGCCAGGGGCATAAGTTGACGATGAATTTCTTCGATTGGTAATTCGACTCGACGAAGTAAAGCATGAAGCTTTGCCTTCACTTCCAGTGGATTAAAAGGTTTTGAAAGGAATGAATCGACACCTTGTTCAAGACATTGAATTCGGGTGGCGCTATCGGAAACGTTCGAAAGAATGACCACTGGCGTTTGCGAAGCCAGGCGGCTCATTCGAATGAGTTTGGTTAATTCAAGACCGTTAAAAAAAGTTAGTTCCAGTTCAGTCAACACACAGTCAAAGCGATTTCCCTGAATGAGCAATCGAGCAGCTTCCTGCCCAGAATTGGCTACAGTAATCTTAAAATCTTTGCTAAGCGTCTCGACCAGAATGTTAACCACGTATGGGTTTTCATCCACAATCAGCAAATGATACCTGGCGTTCATTTGTAATGAAGTTAAAATTACTTATGGGTTAGATTTTAAATTTTTAGACTAGTGGAGAAATAACAGGTTACTTTTTACTGAAAAAAAAAACTACTATGTCGTAGGAGAGATGTGTCAGAATTAGCGGAAAAGTTATACTTTATATATTTTCATTTTATAATTTGTTTCGTTTATTAATTGGCTGATAATAAATAATTTACTGATTTGGCCTTTAAAAAAGTATAATCCATTAAGGCGGTATTGCCCATAGACTATTAGCTAACTTGATAAAGTACAAAATTGATTAAACGGCCATTGTTTTAATCCTTTTTTAATATCTAGTAATGTACTGGCTTGGTCTGTGTGGAACAATGTGGCTATGCCTTATCCGTTTTAGCACAAAGCCGTATCTTTGACGTACGTATCAGTTGTTTTTTATGAGCCAACCAACCCGATTTCAACGCCTGCGGCCTCATCTGATTGCCGTTTTAGGGCTATTTGTCCTTACCTTATTCTATTTCTCTCCTGTCTTATCGGGTAAAACCCTGTCGATGCATGATGTACAGGAAGCTTCGGCCGCTGCTCGTGAAATACGGGAAATTGCAAAGCAAACTGGTGAAAAACCACTTTGGACTGATGCTGTATTCAGCGGAATGCCTGGGTATATGATTGACTTCAACTATCCATATATTCTGGTATATAAAGCCGTGATGGGGGTAATCAATATATTGCCAAACACGGCGAGTATCATCTTTATTGTGATGCTCAGTATGTACATTTTATTAACGGTTTTAGGTTGTAATGCCTGGCTCGCAGCTTTGGGAGCGGCTGCGTATGGGCTAGGTACATTTAGCATTGTTAGTCTTGAAGCTGGGCACGTATCCAAGCTTTTCGCTCTTGGCTATGGGGCAGGTATGCTGGCTGGCGTCATTTTAGCGCTGCGCGGTCGTTATTGGGTGGGAGCCGCATTAACTGGCCTCTTTCTGTCAATGGAATTAGGAGCAAATCATATTCAGATTACTTACTATCTGTTTATGACGGTTGGGCTCTACATCCTTATTGAGGGGATTGCTTTGGTCAGGAATGGGCAGGGCCGCCAACTGGCCCTGGGGCTGTCTACGTTGGCTGTAGTTGGGGTAATAGCGGCTGGAAGTTTCGGTAAGCGACTCCTGGTTCTGAATCAATACACGAAAGAAACTATTCGGGGTAAGTCGGAACTGACCGCAAAAACAACAAACCCTGATGGGAAAACGCCTACTAGCGAGTCGAAAGGTGGTTTGGATAAAGATTACGCCTTTACCTATAGTTATGGCAAAGCAGAAACATTGACCCTGCTCATTCCAAGTGCATTTGGAGGGGCTTCGGGAGGAGGACTTACAACCGACTCGGAATTCTACAAAGCAATGGTTAATCGGGGAGTCGATCCTGGTTCGGCAAAGCAACTAGCCGAATTAGGGGCACCAACCTACTGGGGAGATCAGCCTATGGTAGGCGGCCCTGCTTACGCGGGTGCGGCTTTGATTTTCCTCTTTGTGCTTGGCATGTTTGTGATTCGGACTCCCATACGTTGGTGGCTGCTAAGTGCTGCCATTCTGATGATTATGTTGGCCTGGGGAAAAAACCTGATGTTTTTCAATGAGTTTCTCTTCGACTATCTGCCCTATTTAAATAAATTCAGGGCTATGACTATGGCCTTTTGCCTGGCGCAATTGTTTATAGCAGCTGGGGCCGTGTTAGGACTTCAGACCATTGTCAATGAAAAACTAACTTTTGCTCAGTTGCGCCAGCCACTATTGATTAGTCTCGGTGTTACGGGTGGGCTGGCTCTGTTAATGGCCGTAATGGGAGGAGCCTTCTTTACCTTTCAGACACCAAACGACGTCATGATCTTGTCGCGGTATTTTGGTGATGCCGCAAAGGATTTTCTAGCTCCTCTTATCACTGACCGACAAAGTATGATGCGTTCAGATGCATTTCGGTCAGTGATTCTGATTGTACTGACGGCTGGTGTTGTGTGGTTATTTATCACAAATAAAATCAAATCGACGTTATTTTACCCATTACTGCTGGCAGTGGTCATTTTCGATCTGTTTGCCGTTGATAAACGGTTTTTGAATAATGCTGATTTTGTTCCCAAATCGCAGGTGACAACCATTTTTGAACCGACTTCTGCTGATGAACAGATTCTTCAGGATAAATCGCTGGGGTATCGTGTATTTGACCAGACGGGTTCTTTTATGGAAAGCAACCGGGCTTCCTACTTCCATCGGTCAGTTGGCGGATATAACACGACCCGGCTACGCAGGTACAACGAACTGATCAATTATGCTTTCCAGGCCAATACACTGCATTTGCTCAATATGCTGAATGCAAAATATGTTATTCAGCAAGGCCAGCCTGATCCGGCAAATCCTCAGCAGCAAGGTGGCCCTATTGTGATCCCCAATCCAGAAGTGCTGGGTGCTGCCTGGTTTGTTGGTAACGTGCAGCAGGTAGCTAACGCCGATGAGGAAATGACAGCCATGAAGACCTTAAATCCACGTGATTCAGCCGTTGTCGATAAGCGATTTACCTCTCAGTTGGGTAATTTACCGGCGAAGATGGACCATACAGGCAGCACGATTCAACTGACAAGTTACCGGCCCGACAAGCTTATCTATGAGGCCAATGCGGTGCGGGATGGACTGGCTGTATTTTCGGAAGTTTATTACCGGGGCGACGAGGATTGGCAGGCGTTTATTGATGGAAAACCTGCCCCACATTTACGGGCTAATTACACGTTAAGAGCGATGCGCGTTCCAGCGGGTAAGCATACTATCGAGTTTCGGTTCGATCCCCCACTGGCTAAAACAGGTGATATGATTGACCTGATCTGCAATGTACTCTTAATTGGATTGATAGGCTTCGTGATTTTCCATGAAAACCGAAATCGTCCAGGCAACCCTTCGCCCCAGCTTGAAGTAACTAGTTCGTCGGTGACAGAAGCGCCAAAATCGGCTTCAACGAAGAACAATACTCGAAAAGCATAGCAATACCTAATATAGCACGCTATTATAAAAGCCCTTACCGATGGTGGGGCTTTTATAATAGCGTTAAATTACTTTTCATGATAAGATTGCATAGCCTGTTTTGGGACTCTTGAGGTTTTGGGGATAGGATTAGTTTTATAATTTATTCGAAAAATCAAAATGTTCTCAATGTACTTCAGTAATAAATTGATATGAAGAAATGAGTAAACTTTTATAAAAAAGCTCGATTTTACCGTTTTTCATAAGTAATAGTAGGTGGGAACTATGTATATAAATAATCATATTTTTTAATAAGGTTGGTTACGACGTATTGAATGTTTATTATACGGCTATTAGGGTAAATAAGTATTAACATTATTGTTTATTAAATAAATTTAGTAATTTTTTTTAGTAGTTTTGTAGGTAGACAAAATAGCCTATTATTGTGATTTTTACCGATTCATCTATATGAAAATAAGGCAATCCAGATTTTCGGCGAATAACTGGGAAATAGTTTCTGAAACTTCAGATTTTCTAGCCGAAAAAGCACAATTAGTATTAGCTTTTGGAGGGCGGAAATTGTTAGAGTCAATAGATTCTTACGGCTATTTACGGGAAATTTATCCGAATGCCCAAATTGTCATCAATTCAACATCCGGCGAAATTTTAGCTGATAAAGTTTATGACGATACCTTAGTAGTAACGTCGGTACTGTTCGAAAAGTCGATGGTTCGAACCGTGCAGTTTGATATTAGCAACCACAAAGATAGTGGACGAGTTGGCGAGCAGGTCGCACAAGCACTCGATGGCGAAGAACTGGCCGGAATTATCCTCATCTCAGACGGAGGAGTCGTTAATGGAAGTGAACTAACAGGCGCGACCAACCGATGCCTGAATCGGCAAGTGCCCGTAATTGGCGGTCTGGCAGGCGATGCTGATCGGTTCGAGCGAACCCTGGTTGGAGCGAATCAAAATCCAGAGTCCGGTAAAGTGGTAGGTATCGGCCTGTATGGACAGGAGTTAAAAATAGGTCATGGAACAATGGGGGGCTGGGATGTTTTTGGCCCCGAACGCGAAGTGACAAAGTCGACGTACAATGAATTATACCAGATTGATGATCGGAGTGCGCTGGATTTATACAAAGATTATCTAGGAAAATATGCCGAGGGGTTACCAGGGACAGCCCTGCTCTTTCCGCTATCGATCAAGATCACGCCCGAGTCAAGGCCGCTCGTCCGAACAATTCTTTCCATTGATGAGTCGGCAAAAAGTATGACGTTTGCCGGCGATATTCCAGAAGGGTCAACGGTTCGGTTCATGCGACCGAATCTGGATCGCCTGGTTGAAGCTTCGGCAACGGCTGCGCAGAATTCATTGACACAACTGGGTACCACGCCTGAGTTAGCGTTATTGATAAGCTGTGTAGGGCGAAAACTAGTATTGGGGCAGCGGACGGAAGAAGAAGTAGAAGTCGCTCGTGGGATTTTCGGTAATGAACCTTGTATCACCGGCTTCTATTCATATGGTGAAATTGCTCCAGCCGGACCTAACTCGCCCGGCGAACTGCATAACCAAACCATGACTATAACTATTTTTTCGGAGCAGTAAGTAATGAATGAGGCATCGCTACACAAAACATTAGTACGTCAGATAAATCGGCATTTGACAAAGGAGTGCCTTCAGAATGAAAATCTGCAACAGTTCATTCAGTCGGTAAATGAATCCTACCAGAACTTTGCCCGCGATAATGAACTTCTGGAGCATTCGGCAATATTGAATGATCGGGAGTATTCGAAAGTTAATCTGCGGTTAAAAGAAGAGGTTAGCCAGCGCCGGGAGTCAGTTGAGAAACTGATGGAAGCTATTGTGCTGATCGAAGTTCCAGAAGGGGAGTCGATTGCCGATTTTGATAATAATAATCTCGTTGGGCTGGTTAATTTTCTGCAGCGGCAGATTGAGTATCGTAAAAATACTGAGGCTGAGTTGAGGCAGGCAAAGGAAGAGGCTGAAAAAGCAACCCAGGCCAAGTCGGACTTTCTTTCCATGATGAGTCACGAAATCCGAACTCCCCTTAACGGAATTGTCGGTATGACGTATCTGATGCTTCAGGAAGAAGTGCCGCCAACGATGGTTGAGAACCTGAAAACGCTCCAGTTCTCCATCGAACATCTGCAAGCCTTGATCAACGATATCCTGGACTTTAGCAAGATCGAAGCCGGAAAAGTTGAACTCGAAGAAACCACGTTCGATTTCAAACAACTGGTCTCGAATATAAAACGGGCTCAGCAGGCAAAAGCACAGGAGAAAGGCAATCGGATTCGATTGATGATCGATGACGATATTCCGAATGCATTGATTGGCGATTCACTCCGAATTGGTCAGGTACTAACGAACCTGGTTTCCAATGCAATCAAGTTTACGCATCATGGAACCATCACCATCGAACTGGCGCTGGAGAACCGTACCGAAGAAATGGCATCGATTTTCGTATCGGTTCAGGATACGGGCATTGGTATTGCTCCCGATAAACAGGAAGCTATTTTCAACATGTTTACCCAGGCTAACTCAGCTACTACCCGTAAATTCGGAGGAACTGGTTTGGGCCTGGTCATCACTAAAAAGTTGCTGGAACTGTATGGAAGTGCCATTCGGGTTGAGAGCCAGGAAGGTAAAGGTGCAACATTCTCGTTCATTTTAAACTTGCCAATTAGTCAATCCGCAGCGGTTACATTGGCGGTTCCCGACGCTGTAGATGATAAAACCCTGAAAGGACTGCATATTCTGTTGGTCGAGGATTATCCGGTTAATGTCAAGGTTGCTCTGAAGTTTCTGCATAAATGGGGTATTGAAGTGGATACCGCCGAGAATGGCCAGGTGGGCGTGGATAAGTGCCGAGCCAATAACTATGATCTGGTATTAATGGACTTGCAGATGCCTGTAATGGATGGCTATACGGCTGCCGCCGAAATCAGAAAAATGAACTCTCGTATTCCAATTGTGGCCTTGACTGCTTCAGCGACATTTAGCAATCGTGACCGGGCAGTACATGTCGGAATGGATGATTATGTAACCAAACCGTTTAATCCTAAGGATTTATTTAATAAAATTGCAAAATATAGCCAGCGTATACCCGGTAATTGATCGGTAGGCGACAAGTTTCTTTTTATTTAGTTAAGGTTCTTAACCATGGAAAATTTTAATTCGGCTAGTTTGCATACTATCGATTATGATCGTTTGAATGAACTATATGATGGTGATAATGAGCAGATAGCCAGCCTTTTCGAACTGTTTCTGGATGAAGTATTTCCTGATTTTCAGGAAATAGAACGAGAAATAGATCAGCAAAATTGGGCAGACGTGGCTAAAACAGCGCATAAAATGCTACCCTGGGTCGGAATGGTTGGTTTGACGGCTTTGGAAGGAAAACTCCGCAGCATAGAAGCACAGGCCAAAACAGATCGCAATCCGGAAGAAATAAAGTTGGCCTGGAGCCAGTTTAAGCTTGGTTTGGATAAGGCAACACCCCTGATTCGTGAAGAGTTAGCCCGGCTGACCAGTTAAGCACGGAAGCAATTTCGTACGTTGATGAACAGACAAAAGCCTTTCGATTAGTCGAAAGGCTTTTGTCATTATAGTCTCTTTAAAAGCACTTTCCGGTTAAGCGGTTTCCTGTTGAGATTCTGACGTTTCAGTGTGGGGCGTATGTAGGAATTTTTTGCCAGCCTGCTTAAAGTTCAATAAGGTACGCATCATACTCAGGATGAGTTGTGGTAATACCATAAAGTCGTTGAAAGAGATTTTTCGCCATAAATACAAGGGAATCGATATAGCCAGACTAAATGACAAGATACCAATCAGCCCAGCCGAGAAGGCTAATAACGCAGGATTATAGATAACCAGATTAATAAAGAAAAGCAGAAACACAGCCACCAGTAATAAAGTCCGGGGAAGGAGCAGCGATTTCAGCAGGGCATTGAATGCATGAATATTCCCACGGGTTAACTGGTTCATACCAATAGCAAAGTATTCTTTAATAAAATACACCTGTGCTGCTGTCCAGCGGGTGCGCTGGCGTTCAAAAACGGCTAAATTCTGAACTTTCTCATCGAAGATAAATGCTTTGTGCAGGTAGCCGATTTTAATCCCATCAATCAGGAGTAGCATCTCGAGTTCCTTATCGTACCCACTAACCGTTTGTATCATATTCATCGCCCGTTTCATGGCTGTAGGCTCGAATCCCATTCCTGATCCGATCAACGTGGCCGATAGTCCTAAAGCGCGTTGGCCTGCCCGGAACAGGTTATTATTTACCTCTTCATTCATGGCATCGAAAATAGCCACGCTTGTGTTGGTATTTTTTGCCACCCGGTGCCCCTGAATCGCTTTCCATCCTTTTTCAAACGCCTGATTGATGCGCTGTAAAAAATCGGTTGCCATATGATTATCAGCATCTGAAATGACGATGATGTCGTAATAGCCTTCCGGCAGTGCATTCAGGGCGAAGCGAATTGATTTCTGAACCGTCGATTGTTCAAACGAAACAGGAATGATTTTAATCGGGTAGGTGGATAGCTGTTCCAGCGTTTCGGGTCGGAACGAATCGGCTATAACAATCAGGTCGTACCGATCGGATGGGTACGATTGCTTCAGGTTGGCTAACACCGAGCCAATAATCACACTATCTTCTTTGTAGGCAGGAATTAATACAGCGATCCGACGCAGGGTCTTCTGCTCGATGGGCGAATCGTCAGCATGGCCAACCCGGCCAGCCACTGCGCTTAGAAATAGGTAGAATACATTGAATACCAGATAGCCAGTAACCAATAAAAGAATAAAATAATATAAAGATGCGATCATGAGCAGGTATTGGAGGATATTATCGCTTAGGATCAAAATAACACAAAAAAAACAAAATTAAGAAATGATGTATCTTACGTGTTTATGTAATTTGGGCTATGGTAAATAAATAGTGAATATTTGATTTTGCGATAACAACAAAGACGTTATGTTTGGGTTGATATATGAAAAACATGTCGTATTTTAGCGGTTTATCGTTTAAACGGCATTATGTCCTGATCATCAACTTGTTCAATTCGTTGAATACCTCCGTAGCACAGTAAATCAAAAGCAACCTTCCACATGAAAAAAACTTTACTTCTAGTCTGTTTATCCTTTTTGACGGTTACAACGGCGGTGCTTTCAAGGCCCGGCGGAATTGCATCTTTTTTGAGCCGTACATTCGATGCGTACAGTTATCTGCTTTTTAATCGTCAGGTGAGCGAAGTTGCCTTGCCGGGGCATGTCGAAGCGGAGAATTATAGTGCTATGCAGGGCGTGCAGCCTGAAACCACTGCTGATGACGGTGGTGGACAGAATATCGGCAACATGGACGATGGCGACTGGATGGATTACCCGGTCAGTGTTCCGCAAACGGGCGTGTATTCGTTTCGGTTTCGGGTGGCCAATGGCTGGGTCGATGATGCGAAGTTTGAGCTCCGTAAGGCGGATGGTACCGTACTGAAGTCCGTTGATGTACCCCGAACGGGTGGGCTTCAGAGTTGGAAAACTATTGGCGCTACAGTGCATCTGACAGCGGGTAGCCAGACGTTACGAGTATACATTGTGCGGGGAAGCTGGAATTTCAACTGGTTCGAAGCCTCCGCCAGTCGGAATTTGCCGGGTAAAATTGAAGCTGAATCATTCGATGTGGCCAGTGATGTACGACCCGAAACGACGACTGACGAAGGCGGTGGGCAGAATCTTGGATACATTGATGATGGCGACTGGATGGATTATAATGTCAATGTAGCTTCTGCAGGGGCATATACGTTCCAGTTTCGGGTGGCCAACAGCTATGGCAATGGTATTATTTTTATCAAAACAGAAGATGGGACTACCCTGGGTAGCGTGAATGTACCACGGACCTATGGCTGGCAGAATTGGGTTACCATCAGCACGACCGTCAATCTATCGGCAGGGAGTCAGGTACTGCGAATCTACACGAATCCGGGTACCTGGAATTTCAACTGGTTCAATGTCATTCGGAACGGTAACTCAATTCCTGGGCATCTGGAAGCAGAAGACTATACTGCCATGCAGGGCGTCCAGACCGAAACAACGGCTGATGCTACAGGTGCACTAAACGTTAGCAGTATTGATGATGGCGACTGGATGGATTACGCCGTGAGCGTAGACCATGATGGGGTATATTCGTTCCGGTTCCGGGTAGCCAATGGTTGGGGCGATGGGGCCAAATTTGAACTCCGTAAGGCCGATGGTACAGTGCTGAAGTCGGTCGACGTGCCACGTACGGGTGGGTTGCAAAGCTGGCAAACCATTAGTGCTACGGCTCGCCTGACAGCAGGTAGCCAGACTCTTCGGTTGTATGTAGTGAAAGGGAACTGGAATCTGAACTGGTTCGAGGCCTCAGGAAGTCGAAACCTGCCTGCAAAGATTGAAGCTGAATCATTTGATGTAGCCAGTGATGTGCGGCCCGAAACAACCTCCGACGATGGCGGTGGGCAGAATTTGGGCTATATCGACGATGGCGACTGGATGGACTATAACGTAAATGTTCCTACAGCCGGTGTTTATACGTTCCAGTTCCGGGTGGCCAATAGCTACGGAAATGGTGTCATTTTTATCAAATCGGAAGACGGTACTACCCTGGGTAGCGTTGATGTTCCGCGTACGGGTGGCTGGCAAAACTGGATGACCATTAGCACCACGGCAACGTTATCGGCAGGAAGCCAGGTGCTGCGCATTTATACGAATCCGGGTACCTGGAATTTCAACTGGTTCAATGTAATACAAGGCGGAACGGTAACGAACCCGGCTGTCATTACCTTCTCCGCTTTACCCAACAAAGCCGTCGGTGATCCTGATTTTAATCTGACGGCAACGAGTACCAACACCGAAACGCCCATTACTTATACGTCATCCAATCCATCCGTTGTGTCGGTATCGAATGCAACGGGAGCCTGGAAAGCGTCGGTCGTTGGGGCTGGTACAGCCGTTATTACAGCCTCACAGGCCGCTTCGACGTCGTTCCAGGCAGCTGCCAATGTAACCCAGATAATCACCGTGACCGCGCCAACCGTCACGCTCGGCCAGAAAATACCCATCGATCCGAAACGCTGGTACCAGCTCAATAACGTGAGCAACGGACTTGATGGTCTGTTCGATGGGATCACGGATGTGAATGTTGAAACGGGCTGGGGTAAGGTGCTCGCCAATTACGACGCGTATTATCCGCTTCTGCAAGGTGAGTCGATGACCATTCAGGGCATAAAATTCTATGACTTCACAGGCATCTTCACCGATAATCCGATGACGGTTTCGATCATTACAGATCAGTGGCAGCGAATTCCTATCGCTACTTTCACGGGCGATCAGTACGCTGCCTGGGTAGGGCCTTATCCGGATCGGTCTACCTCGGGCGATGCCAAATTCAAGCTTGATGTGCCGATAAGTAATGCTCGCTATCTGGTCATCAATACCTACGGTGCGTTCCCCACAGAAATGGAATTGTATGGTTCTTACACGCCATCGACCCAGAATGAGACTGCTGTACCTGCCAAAGCGGTGAAGCTAAAGGATATGCTGGGGGTAAATGCCTACGAATGGAATTTTGAGGATGGTAACACGCCCTGGCAGATCAACGAAGCGAAGATGAACGTGGTGAAAAGCTTTTCGGGCATCCGTCATTATATGGACTGGAATAAGCTGGAGTCCAACGAGGGCGACTATTCATATAACCCAACCCTGAGTGGCGGCTGGAACTACGATGCGATCTACGAACGCTGTAAAGCCGAAGGAATACAGGTACTGGCCTGCCTGAAAACTTTACCCGACTGGATGGTGAATACGTATCCAGCCGACCAGCGTGATGCCGAGAACGTGCCAGTGCGTTATGGGAAAGATTTTACCGACCCCAATTCCTACATCGAACAGGCGAAGGCTGGATTTCAATACATGGCCCGGTACGGCAGCAACCCAAATGTCAATCCGGCTTTGCTCAGTGTAAATACAACCCCTCGCTGGACGGGGGATAGCCCAAACACCATCAAAATTGGCCTGGGGTTGATTAAGTATATCGAATGTGATAACGAGCGCGACAAATGGTGGAAGGGCCGCAAAGCCTATCAGACGGCCCGTGAATATGCTGCTAACCTGTCGGCGTTCTACGATGGGCATAAGAACACCATGGGACCCGGAGTAGGGGTGAAAAATGCCGATCCATCGGTAAAAGTAGTGATTGGTGGGCTGGCGTCTGCTTCGGCTGGGTCCGATTATGTGAAAGGTATGATCGATTGGTGTAAGCAGTATCGGGGCTATAATCCAGATGGCACCGTTAACCTGTGCTGGGATATTATCAACTACCATATGTATGCCGATAATACCTCCTCTTCGCAGAGTGGTACATCGACACGGGGAGCAGCCCCCGAAGTGGCTCCAATCAACAAAATTGCCCAGGATTTCCGGAAAACGGCCCACCTGCAATCCTACGATATGCCTGTCTGGATTACTGAGGCTGGCTACGATGTGAATCAGGGCAGCCCACTGCGTGCAATTCCGATTGGCAATAAGTCGGCACTCGAAACCCAGGGCGACTGGATTTTACGGACGGCCCTGCTTTACGCTCGGGAGGGTATTGAGAAATTGTTCTTCTATCAGCTTTACGACGACAATGGATCGGGCGGTATGTTCGGCACCTCAGGGCTGGCTAATGGCGATAACCTGACCCGTCGGCCCGCTGCCGATTTCCTGTATCAGACCAATAAGCTGTTTGGTGAATACGTCTACAAGGAGACACTCGCTCGCGACCCCTTTGTTGATCGGTACGAAAAAGATGGCAAATCGGCCTATGTGCTGGTTGTACCGGACGAGATAGGCCGTACGGCAACTTACACGCTCGATTTAGGATCGGCTACTCAGGCGCAGATTTATCGGCCGAAAGTGGGCAGCAATGACATGGAGTTACAAACAGTTAATACGAATCAGGGCAAGCTTCAACTAACTGTGACCGAAACCCCCATGTTTGTGATGGCTGGTACGGCATCTCCCAATGGGCGGGTGGCTGCCAGTATCAATTCGGAAGAAAAGAGCCTGGCTGAGTCCATTCGTGTTTATCCCAATCCGACAACCAGTTATGTGAGTATTGATGTAGAGCGAATCAGCAATTCTCCCCTCGATGTAACCTTGTTTGATGCCGGACAGGGCCGCGTTCAGCAGTCTACTCAGATTCAGAAAACCGGCGATCGGTTTTCTGAAAAACTAGATCTGACTCAACTAGCCGTTGGGGTATATATTCTGGAGATCAAGCAGGATGGCGAACGCGTTCAGCAGAAAGTCTTGCGAGTGCATTAAACGTAGAGTATCATAAATTGGTTAGCAGCGCTGGGTTTAACGATTCGGGAGTACCCGTTGAGTTGAACCCAGCGTTTTTATTGGTACTTGTTAAGAAGTGTTTAGGGTAAATAAGCCCAATAAGTAAACTATTGGTGATTAGTTTACTTATTAAACGGTATGTATCGTGAGGATAAGTTATATTAGGAGTTAGGATTTGCAGTTGATTATACTGATGATAGCAAAATGGTTAAGGGTTTATTTTGTTAGTTACCTCTAATTGATAATCTTTCATTTGTGTTTTCTTAAATTGCAGATTTCTCTACTGGCTTTAAAACTACTTTCAACGATCTCTGCTTAATCCTGTATGGTTTCGTCAAAAACTCCTTTTTCAGACCAACTAACCTCAACATCCACTTCTGAATTAACCTCGCATCTGTATCCTGCCGATTGGCCAGCATCGGGGCCCATTGACTTACAGATCCACGACCGTCCGCATGCCTCCTCAACCATCGAATGGTGGTATGTGAATAGCCATTTAACACTGGCTGATCATCGACAATGTTCCCTGTTCGCGTCATTTTTTCGCATGGCAATCGGGCGCGATGAGCAAACCCAACAGTACCAGTATGCTCATTCGTTAACCTGGGCAATCAGTGATGCCAGTACGCAGCGGTATTATACGGACTCACTGGTTGATCCCGTGGCGCCGAAAATTGGTCTGAATACCATCGATAAAGGCGAGGATACAACCGATCCGCTGTTGCAGCGAGCCCTTCGCGAAGTACTGGTGAAAGGTAATGTTCCCTTGCCCGACCGTCTGCTCAGTAAAGAAGCGCAGGTGAGTGAAGAGACGTTGTTTCTGGACTATGATGGAAACCAGTTTCAGAAACAGGCAGATGGGAGCTATTTACTGACACTTCTGAGTGCTGGTAAAGAAACAGGGGCAACCCTATCGTTTCATCCACAAACCGCGCCCGTTCGGCATGGCGACGATGGCGTTGTCCGTGGAACGGCTGGTGAGGATATGTTCTATTACTTTATGCCGCATTGCCGCGTAGAAGGGGCGCTCCTGATTGATGGACGAACAATTGAGGTAGCTAGTGCCAGTGGCTGGTATGATCATGAGTTTGGTAAACCGACCAACGATACGCCTGAAGCTAAAATTGAACATAAAATTGCCTGGAACTGGATTTCGGCTCAGTTGGTGAATGGATACCAGATTAGTGCCTATGATTTGTTTGATAACAATGCCGACGGAGCCAGTTGTGGACGCTGGATTGTATTGATCGATCCGCAGGGGAAGGCTCGCCAGTTTGACGACTTTGGTTTCCAGCCGCTGAAAACGTGGACTAGCTCACGGACATTTACTGATTACCCCACAACCTGGCAATTGACAATTCCTGAAGCGGACATACGTCTGTTTGTCGAAGCGGCCTTTCCGGCTCAGGAGTTCAATACCATCATTTCCAAACGGGCATTTTGGGAAGGGCGCGTTTCGATAAGTGGCACCTTTGCGGGGGAGCCGATTGTAGGACTGGGTTATGTGGAGCGTAGCGGGTTTGGACTTAAAGAAAAACTGACCGACTTTTTTAAGGCCGTTACGAAAGAAACGAGAAAATCGATCGAAGCGTTGCTGCCGCTATCGCCAACGGATGAGCAACTAAAAAAGCTGGTGGCAGGCAGTGGCAATCCGCACTTCGTTGATGGGCTCGATCCGGTGCAGTACAGCCGGGTATTGCTGAAACCTATTCGGGAAATGATTGATCGCGGTGGGAAGTCCTGGCGATCTTATGCAGCACTGGCTTGTCTGGATTTGGTAGGCGGCAATTCGCAGCAATACATGAACTGGCTGGCATGGCCAGAGTTACTTCATACAGGGTCACTCATCGTCGACGATGTGCAGGATGAGTCGGTGATCCGGCGTGGTGGGCCATCGTGTCATATGCTCTATGGGCAGGCTGCGGCCATCAATGCGGGAAATGCCTGTTATTTTCTGGGCGAATTACTAGTCGACTCAACCCTCTCCGACGCCAAGAAGCTTAAACTTTACACCCTCTATTTTGAAACCATGCGGGCTGCTCATGCTGGTCAGGCCATTGATATCGATGGGTTTGAAGCGCTCATGCCGGAAGTAGTTGGCTATGGACGGGGTGGCTTGCTGGAAGAGCGTATTTTATCCGTGCATCGGTTGAAGTCGGCTGCTCCGGTTAGTTCGCTGGCACAGTTGGGAGCCATCATGGGCGATGGTACGCCCGAACAAGCACGAGTATTGGGGCAGTTTTTTGAATCGATGGGGCTGGCGTTCCAGATCATAGACGATGTGCTTAACCTGCGCGGTTTTGAAAATAACCTGAAGAGCCGGGGGGAGGATATTACCTGTGGCAAAATTACCTTACCCGTAGCCAAAGCATTGGGTACGCTGGGTTGGCCTGCCCGTCGCGATTTGTGGGAAACCATTCGTCAGAAACCAACTGATCCGGACATTATAGGTCAGGTGATCGACACCCTGGAAGCTTGCGGAGCCATCGAAGCCTGCAAACAACAGGCCGAAAATCTGGTTGAGGAGGCCTGGCAAAAGCTGGATACTCTCTTCCCGGATTCGGATGTGAAAATCAGGTTGCGGGCGTTTAGCTGGTACGTGCTGGAGCGTCATTATTAATTCCTTCGTTTATCGTCAAACGTTGTGTCAACAATACTGGGTTTTGTTGAGCTGCCTGCCCCTGAGCTGGTCTGGGGTATGTTTGGTCGTGGATTAGGCGTCGTGTTTTTTATTGCGATCAGTCAGTTATACCATCAGGTCCTGCCACTGGCTGGCCGTATGGGTGTATCCCCTATTGACCGAAAACTAGCCCGTATCCGGCTGGATTATCCTGGTTGGCGGCATTGGCTGTATTTCCCGACTTTGCTTTGGCTAAACTGTAGCGATCGATTTATGCGAGGATTGATTCTGCTGGGGGCGGGAGCAGCCTTGCTAGTCGTTTATGGTGGCCCCTTTTCCGGACCAGCCCTGTTGATTTGCTGGCTGGTCTACCTTTCCTTCGATCTGGCGCTGGGGTTTACGTATCCCTGGGATTGTCTGTTACTGGAAGCGGGTTTTCTGGGGCTTTTTCTGCCCACTCTGCCCACTTTACCAACTGTAGCGGTTGCCTGCCTGCCTCTGCCAATAGTGGCCTGGTCGTATCGCTGGCTATTTTTTCGGGTACTCTTTGGATTTGGTAAGTATAAATTTATTGGGGGCAGTCTGCGTGACCGGGGCTATTTTCATAACTTCCTGATCAATATACCGTTGCCTGCTTACCTGGGCTGGTATGTGTATCAACTGCCTAAATGGGTATTTCAGGGAGTTATTCTGCTTGTGTTTTTTACCGAAATCATCCTGCCATTTGGGGTGTTTATACCCGGTAATACCCGCTTGGTCGTCGCAGTGTTTACGGCCTGCCTCATGGTGGGGATTCAGTTGGTAAGCAATTTTGGCTTTTTCAATCTGCTGACGGTTGTGCTCTGCATAACTCTGCTGGATACCCAATCGTGGGTTTGGGATACCACATGGGCACTGGTCACCAGTCATTGGCCCACGCATGGTCTGTTGGTAATATTGGCTGTGGGTGGATTGCTTAATTTGCCCTTCAACAGTTGGTGTACGCATACCTGGATGCATTGGCCGGTATTCATTCGGATTCGGATACCGATTGTTCAGGCGATGCTGCACGTTTATCGGGTGCTGAACCGGTTTCGGCTGGTGCATGCCTACGGGGTTTTTCCGCCCACGAGTAGTCCGGCAATTCGTTGGGTGCCAGTCATTGAGGGTACTCAGGATGGGCATACCTGGCACCCATACACCTATCGGTACATGACCACTACCGAAATGAGCCCACCCCGGTATGTAGCACCGTATCATCCTCGGCTCGATCATGGTATTTTCTATGAATCATTTGGCTCAAACGATGCAAACTTTGGCTGGTCGACACTAGGCGGTGGCAACCCCTACGATTTTTCGATCGTGAGTGGGGTACAGCTTCTGGTTCAGCGTCTGCTGGAAGATGAGCCGGTGGTTCGGTCGCTGTTTCGGGCGTGCCCTTTTCCGATAGGAACACCGCCCCAGGCGATACGAATTACGTTTTATCGGTTCCAGCCTACTACGCCAGCCGAACGTCGGCGAACGGGCCGCTGGTGGACCCGTACAGTGGCCGGAACGCATCAGCCGCCAACGAAACGTGATGATCGCCTATGGGAGCTACGGTATCCGGTGCCGGAGTTATTCCACCCGGATGCCATTCACTGGAAGCGTCGGGCTCCGCGCATTCAGGCATTACAGACTTGTGCCAAACAGGCGCAGGCCGATGCGATCTGGATACACATACAGACTGATCTGAAAATCAATCTGACGGAGTTCTGGAACGATTTTCTACCACTGGTCAACGAAGGTGGGTTAAACTGGGCCACGATGCCCCAAACGGTGGCGAAATTGCGATCCCGATACAACCGGCAGGAACTACTGGAACTTCAGCAGCTATTCAGTCGGCTTAGTCTGGCCCTGCTCACGAAGCTTGAACCGTTCTTCCTGGAAAAGGCTGAACCGCAACTCGTTGTCAGCGAGTATTTTCAGCTTTGCCTGTTTACGCACTACCTGATTGGGCAAGGGCAGGCTGTTTATTCGGACGTGTTCAACAGCCCTGCAAAGGCTGCCCACTATCTTGCACAGTTTGAGCCGGAGCGCAGCTTTTATTATCTGGGGATTTTCTGGTTCGATACCCTTGTTTTTCAGGCGCGTAAGTTTCGGTTGTTTTTAAAAATTTCGGTTCATCAATCGGGCAATGGATTGCCGGGCTTTTTGGATCTGATACCGTTTATGAGCCAGCAGTTTACCGACATCGGAGAGGAGAACCTGCCGGAACTAGAGCGAAACCCGAAAAATGGCGATTGGCTGATTCGCGAAAAACAGCCTGAGCTTTCCTCTGAATCGGCGTTTAATCGGTAAGTTATTGATAATGAAACAGGTTCAATTGCCCAACGGCTTACGGGTGGCCGCTCTGAACAAGACTGAAGCCGATGTGCTGTATCATGAGATTTTTGCCATGCAATCGTACCAACGGCACGGTATCCGCCTGGCCGATGGCGACTGTGTGTTCGATGTGGGAGCAAACATTGGTTTGTATTCTATTTTTCTGACGCAGACTTACCCGAATTTAAGGCTATTTGCGTTCGAGCCCATACCGGCTTTGTATGCTGTTCTGCAACAGAATGCGCAGTTGCTTTTTGCCGCAACAAACGCCCGGTTGTTTAATATCGGGTTATCAGATCGGGCCGGAACCGCCCGGTTTACATTTCAGCCCTCGCTTAGCATGACGGCCAGTATGTATCCGCAGGTAATCGCCGATAGTTCGCAGAAGAAGGCCACAGGCTATACCTGGATGCAGGCGCTGATAACTGATATGGCCCGGGTTGGGCAAATACGGGGCGACCTGGCTAACGTGTTTACCCGGTCACTCGATCGTCCGTATCTACGTTTACCTGTACTTGGTCTGCTTAGTATCCCGCTTCTCGCATTGAGCGTAATACAACGTCTGAAAAAACAACAGATTGACTGTACACTCAAAACCATTTCAGACGTCATTCGCGAGCAGAATGTTGACCGGATCGACGTAATGAAAATTGATGTAGAAGGGAGTGAACTGGATGTAGTGAAGGGTATCGAAGATGCTGACTGGCCAAAGATCAGGCAGTTTATCATCGAAGTGCATGATATCGATAATCGGGTCGCTACCCTGATAGCGTTGTTTCGGCAGCGAGGTTTCCGAACCATTGTCGATCAGGAAGACTGGCAACTACATCGGTTGATGAATATCTATACACTCTATGCGATGGCCGACTAGGCCTGTCAACGGGCGTTATCGGTATGAATGATTTGATTATGAAACAGGTTGCCATTGTCTATTTTGATGCCGCTTCGGGACATCGATCGGCTGCTGTAGGGCTGAAACGAGCGCTGGACAGGCGCTATCCCGACTGGTCGGTTCGACTAATTAATATCGTCGATCTGTTTGATCGGCATAAACGGTTTGGGGAAATTGCCCGCTACGGCATCGATCGATTCAATCGGCAGTTGAAGCGTGATAAAGTATTTGACCTGGGAGGGCAGATTAACCTGTCGCTACTTTTTCATGATCTGTTAGGCCGGGAAGGTATCCGGCAACTGAGCACATTCTGGAAGGAAAACCCTCCTGATGTCGTTATATCGGTAACCCCCATGTACAATCCGGCGCTATACGCAAGTGTCCGACTGATCAATCCAGCGGCTGTTTGTATAACCATACCGGTCGATTTTGAGGAAGTAAAACCTCGCTACTGGTTCACTCCCCGCGTTGAGCAGTATTACCTGAATGGTACCGATCGGCTGCACCAGCAGGCCCGGAAAGCGGGCGTACCAGATAGACAGAATTACCGGGTAGCAGGTATGGTTGTTGACCCCCTCTGTTATGAAATACCTAATAGGGACCAGCGAGCCGAACGCATCCGATTGGGCCTGGACCCGGATTTACCTACTGGGGTTATCTCATTTGGTGGGCAGGGCTGCATCCACCTTCAGACCATTGCTGAAGCCGTAGCGCAGGCTGACCTTCGCGTTAATTTGATTTTCCTGTGCGGTCGTAATGAGGTTGTTTTTAACACCATTCAAAACCTGGAAACACCGTATCCAAAACTGGTGCTGGGCTATCTGCCTGAAACGCCTATCCAGTATTTGCACCTGGCTGACTTTGCGATCGGAAAGCCGGGAGCCATGACCATCACCGAGGCATTGATTACGCAAACGCCACTGATCGCCCTAAAGAGCAAAGGGATGAGGCCCGTACAGCGTGGGAACGAAGCCTGGCTGGTGGCGAATCAGGTCGGTATTCTTGCCGGGCATGCTGGGGAGATCGTTTCGGCTATTCGGCAGATAAGTGCCAACCCCGTTTATCAGGAACGAACGGCTGCCGAAGCACATCGGGCCGTGTATGATGTGGCAGAGCTAGTGGGCTCATTCGTAAGCCGTAACGTAGAAAAAAAACATGACGAGTATTGCTAAAGGCCCCAGTGCCCGTGAGGCAAAGCGATTGATTCACGCAAATTCTCAACAGGGATGGGTCGACTTAGTCCTGAAATACGGGAATAATTTTAGGTATCAGGGTGGGTTGGCAACTGCCGATCCCGCAGTGGCTCATACCTTGCTGATGCAGCGAATTCATACCCAGCACCGTTCGGAAGGCTATAAACTGATGTCGCGGCTGATTCCGGGCGCACCGGGTGTGTTGTTTATGGAAGGGGAAGAATGGCATAAACATGTTCAGGCGGTGATGCCCGTGTTTACCAAATCGGCCGTTGATTCCTATGCCGACCGTATGCACAAAACCGTCGTTGACTGTTTGGGGCATTGGGGCCAAGGGAAACAGATTTCCGATCTATTCGAATCGATTACACAAGTAGGGTTGCAGGTCGTGCTTCGGGTCGGTTATGGACTCGACCTTGCCGATTCGTTGACGCAGCGTTTTGGCAACATGCTGATGACCTACAAACAACAGACTATGACGAGTCACGCTCGGCTGGACGAGTTTGGTTTTTCGCTCAATCAGCTACGCATTATCCCGACCTTTCTTCGCGAACGATACCAGCTAAAGAGACTGATTCAAACCCTGAATCAAGTGGTCGGTCAGATCATACAGAAACGGCAGCAAACGGGTAGCCAGGGCCAGGACTGGTTTCATTTGCTGGATAAAGCTGGGCTGTCGCTGCCACAGATCACCGACGAACTAAATCATATTTATGGGGCTTTCAATGCGATCGATTATATGATAACCTGTGGATTAGTGGAGTTAAGCCGACACCCTGAGTGGGCTGTACGAATTCGGAACGAACTCAAACAGATACTCGGGGATCGACTTTATCCTACCCACGCTGATTTGACTCACCTGCCCGACACGACCAATTTTATGAAAGAGGTATTTCGCTACTATCCCGTAGCGGCTGCGGTTCTGCGACGGACTGGCGACAAACTCAACGTGGGCGAGGGCTATTTGCCAACTAACCAAGAGGTGATGATTATGATTCAGGCCCTCCACTTGCACCCCGAATTCTGGGATTCTCCAACCGTGTTCGATCCCGATCGCTGGAATCGACCCTTGCGCGACCCTCGAGCCTATATTCCGTTTTTGATCGGTCCCCGGCAATGTATCGGTCGTCATCTGGCCGAATTACATTTTGTAATGACCCTGAATGCGCTGTTGCAACGGTTCGATATACAGGTGCTTTCAGATAACCTATCCATATTGCCTTATCTGATTCCCCGGTTTGCAGGTCCGGTACCAGCTCAAGTCACTGTGTATAATCAGCCATGAAAACGAATCGATTAGGTATTCCTCCAGGGCCTACAGTGGCAGAAGCCCGGCACCTGCTTGAGCAGCATCAGGAAAAGGCCTGGTTAATGATGGCTCAGACGTACGGAAAAAATTTTCTGTATCAGGGAAATCTGGTCACCTGCGATCCCCGGCTTGTTGAAGCCTTGCTGATGGATCGGACGCATACGCAGCGTCGATCCAGTGTGTACAAATATGCTTCCTGGATGATTCCGATGGCACCGGGGCTTCTGTTTATGGATGGCGATGCGTGGGAGAAGCGACTGCGGGCGGTGATGCCGGTGTTTACGAAAGCGAATGTTGATTCCTATGCCGAGTGTATGCACCAGCAGATTGAGCAGCATTTAGCCCATTGGCAGGAAAATCAGCTTTTTGAGGATTTATACACGTTGCTCGTTAACCTTAATAGCTCGTTGTTTCTGAAGGTAGGCTGTGGCCTGAACCCTAACGAGGCTGGTGCTCGCCAACTGGGTCGTACGCTGATCGATTTCAAGTTTCACTACATGAATACCCAAAGTCGGCTTGACGATTTTGGGATTGGGAAACAGCAGCTCACCCGGTTGCCTCGCTTTTTGCAAGCACAGTGGCATCGTGTTCGTAAAAAACGGCAGCTTTACACACAGATTGATGCGTTACTGAACCAGCAACAGAAGGGCGATGCCAGAGGGCTAAACTGGATGAGTCGACTGCGGGAGGCTGATTTTTCAGCTTCCGAAACAGCCGATGAAGTGAACCATCTGTATGGGGCTTATAACGCACTGGATTATGTATTGACGGGGGCATTGTACGAACTCAGCAAACGGCCTGTTCTGGCAGAAACCCTACGCACCGAATTCCGTACCGTGCTTGGAGAACGAGGCTATCCCACTCGTGATGATTTCCGGTTACTGACCCACACCCTCCAGTTTATGAAAGAGGTTTTGCGGATTTATCCCGCCACGATGGCTGTGGCCCGCCGATTTGGTGAGTCGATGACCGTTGATGGCATAACGATACCCAAAGGGCAGGAAACCTTGATCTTGCTCCATGCCCTGCATCACCATCCCGATTTCTGGGAACGGCCCGACCACTTCGAGCCCAGCCGGTGGCAGTCTGAACCAACTGTGTCGTACACCTATGTCCCGTTTTTGACTGGCCCCCGAAAATGCATTGGTCAGCATTTGGCGGAACTGAATTTTGTGATAGTCCTGAATGCGTTACTCCAAACGTATTCAATAGAGGTTTTTGATACAACCATTCGGTTGGCCCCGTTCATGATACCCCGTTTTGAACGAAAAGTAGCGGGCATACTGCGTCGTCGAAAAAGGGAAGCGCCAACGTTATCAGGAAATGAGTTAAACGCGTAAAAAATGAATGTCGTAGTTGATTTTAATGAGTCGGTACAGGTAGCGGACAGTGGCAATAGCCGGATTTTTACTGAACGTCCAGAATTTTCGGCTGATGGTACTGGGCTCTTCCTGACTATTTTTTTGGTAGAATAATTCTGTGAAGTTGTTGTAAAACAAGCCTTTCCCCTTTTTCTGGATGAATGCAATACTCATTCGGTACTCTGTTTGGTCGGGGTGAATACCTTCTACATATCGACCAAATTTCTCCAGAAATGAGCTTCGGCGGAGGTGTGGATGATCACTATACTCATATAATTTTTTATAGTTCAACGACCAGCTTGGCATAAACATCTCCGAGAAGCCTTCGTTGTAAGGTCTTAAAAATGGATAACGGATGTAGGCATAAAACCGGATGATGTCGAACTGGGGCTCACGGTTAAGAATCGCCAGCGATTCGACTAGCCGATCAGGAAAAAGAGTGGTGGGCTCAAAATCTTCCTGTACGTATAAGGTATAGGGCGTGCGGACCACTTCCTGCCCTTTGTTGATATTGTTACCCAGGCCTTTATTGACGGGCGTCGTGATCAACTGAAAATTAAATTTGGTCTGTAATATTTTCAGATAAGCCTGATGTTCCGGCTTACTGCCGTCATCCGATACGACAATATCCCCAAAGTGGCAATCGAGTTGGCGGAAGGTTTCTAATAGATTCTCCAGCGACTGACTGCGGTTGTAGTGAGTAACCAGAAGACTAACATTGGAGAAGTTGTAGTTTTTTTTCATGGATGTAATGTATGCGGATGTAAGATGTTTAGGACTGGATGTTTATCGAATTAACAGCACCCAGCCACTTTTAGAAACATGACGTTCTTCGTTAGTTATGGTTCGTATACTATAGTCGAAAGTCCATGCATAGGAGCCGGTTTCGCAGGGTTGGTTTAGATATGTGCCATCCCAGCTGTTTTCGGGGTCTTTGCTGGCAAAAATCACGCTGCCCCACCGATCAAATATTCGGAATTGGTAGGTCAGAAACGTTCCGGCATGACGAATCTGAAGCTGATCATTCATGGCATCGCCGTTGGGCGTAAACGCATCCGGGATGTAGGTGTCTTCCAGATGACAGTTTTGAACGACTACGGTGACCGAATCACGGTAGGGGCAATCGTTTAATCGTGTTTCGAGCCAGTAAATACCCGCATTTGTAATAGTTATGTGTCGATTAGTACTCTGGTTTGACCAGGTAAAACTGGCGTTAGGCGATAGGGTGTCGGGAACACTGAATACAACCGAAGCGCCTTCGCACAGAATGAATGGTGGGCCTAAATCGACCGTGGCTACAGGCGTACCGTCGACAATCAGCACATTCGATTCAGCTGAGCATTGCGATCGTCCGACAGCCGCTTCGTTGATTGACTGGGTGTTGTGAAGTCGGTAGTAGGTCCGACCAGCCCGGACCGGGTTGATTGTGTAACTGGCATTTCCAGCACCTGGCACGGCAGTCCAGGTTACGTTGTCACGGCTTTGCTGCCATAAATAGACCGGGTTAGGGTAGCCAGTGGCCGAGCCGACCTCTAACGTCAGGGCACTGTAGGCACAGGCTGTGGTTTGGGAGCCAGTCGTATTGGCAAATTGGATGGAGAGCGCTGGATGAACAGGTCGAAATCCTATATCATCGATAGCCAGGTCGTTGCCACAGCCGCCAAGTCCCTGATTAACTAACTTGACCACGATGTCATTTGCATTGGTCTGAATCGCAAACTGCATGGTCAGTTGAACCCAGGTTGGTGAGGCTGTGCGCGGAATGGCGGATTGAACAACTTCCCGGATGAGCGTACCGTCGGTCTGTTCGATCCGCATCACAATAATCGGATTACGGAGGCTATAGCCATCGCAGGCACCTGGTTGCATCACCTTGTTTAAATTCAGGGCCCAGAGCGAAAATTCATAGGTGACACCTGGACATAAGCCCGTAACCGCCTGGCTGTAAAATTCACTGGGCTGATAGGAAGCATTAACCACAAACATATTACCCCGCACATCTCCGGCGGTATGATCCTGAGCAACATAATGCCAGGCTTGTCCGTGGCAGCTTCCCGATACTGTATCCATCACATTGTATTCGCCATCTTCAGGACAGGCTATTGGGTTGTAGGTGAATTTTGTCTGTCCGTTGGGTAGAGCCCCACGTGTACCGGCCCCAAACGTTTCGCAAATGATAGCGCCCTGACTGCATTGCGCCTGGCAACCCAGATAGGTTGCCAAGACCAGCAGCGGAAGAACTATCCAGCGGAAAACGGACTGGAGCGCGGCCATGAGAGCGTATGAAACTAGTTGTTCGTTGAGGTTTTGGTGTCGTGCGGGGCCTGAGGAACGAACATGCTGCGAAAACGCCGTAGTTCGATCCCGACTTTAAGCCAGACTGTACGCGCGAAGCTGCCGTCTTTTTCGAGGGTACGAGTACCAGTCCAGACGCGCGCCTTTCGGGATTTTACCTGTTTAACAGTCCCATAGTTCATCAGATCGAAACACAACCGCCCGTCTTCGCCCCGAATTTTATGCATGACATACCCTACTTTAAGAGCATACTCTCGAATGTAACCGAGACTGATTCCATAGGCATTCAGATGGGGTCGCTTTAAGTGGCGTAGTTCCGCAATGGTGTCTTTCATGGTTTCAAGAATGGTGAGTTTCCAGCGGGGGAAACCAGGCGACGGAATGAACGAATACCGACCGTATACGCAAACGACACCGGGTTGCTGGAGTACAGCTATCAGTTCATTGGTCCAATCGGGAGGGTACAGACCATCGGAATCGGCCGTGAGCAGGTATTTGCCACGAGCCTGTTCCAGACCCATCTGCCGGGCTGGCCCCCAACCCTGTATCGGTTGAAAAGCCGATCGAATATGCAGGCGGTCGAGCGTTTTTTGGGTATTGTCGGTCGAGTTGTTATTCACCACCAGAATTTCCAGGGGAATGGTCGTTTTCTGTTTCGCCAGTGAGGCAATACTGCGGAGAATATTGACCTCTTCATTCCAGGCCGGAACCACGATGCTCACTAGTGGATCGGGCTTTTGGATCAGGTCGAGGTCTTTGTTGATCGAATCGAATACCGATTGCGGAATTTCTTCGAACGACTTATACGGGAAATTAAATTGATTGATCCAGTCAGGGGCGTTTAAAAGTTCCATAAATATAAGTAGCTAGGCGTGTCAACAGAGGTGTTTTACAGGTGATGAGATCATCCGGCCGATGTAGGTTGGGGAACTGATCTGGGCGTTCGGTTCGGTGATGGTGCTTGCAGAATCAGTTCGATATATCGATAGGTAAACAACGACAGCAGATGAACACAGAACAGGCAGAGGAGCACATAAAACCATTCGCCCAGCGGAGAAGCGGGCACTTTAATGACCCGGAAAATAACCAGATCCAATACGTTCAGAACAACCATATGGTTGAGGTAGTACGAATACGAAAGCCTACCAAGAAATTCGAGCCGATCGCTCGCCAGCATCGTCGAAACAACGCCCTTCTCCTGTGAAAATACCAGAATGACCAGGGCAAACAGAAAAGGCATTACCCAGCTCTCTGTATGTTGAAAACTGCTGACAGCCAATAGGGTAGCTCCCAATAAAAAGGCTTCTGCCACTGAGAAAACCCATCGGGCACCTGCCGATTGCCAGCGACGACTCAAGCGATACGTGAGCATCCCAATCAGGAAACTATAAAAGCAGCGGACGAATCCGTAATCATAATTGTAAATGATATTGCCGCCATGACGGATAATAAACCAGGCAATCAGGCCAAAACAGAGGGTACACATGGCCCATAGATTCTTGCGAAAAACGACCAGACACAACGCCCAAAGCAGGTAGGTGTAAAACTCAACACTGATACTCCAGCTTGGGCCGTTCCAGGTTGTGGTGTCAAACAGATGCAGCGATTGAGTCAGGGTGAGGTTGGCCAGGAATGAAGGAAGCGATTTGTCGGGGCCAAAAACCGGATTCGATAGTCTGACTACATACCGATCGACGCCGAAGCGGAAAAGCTCGAACAGCAGAACCAGTAGCAGCGTGAACAAATGGAGTGGGTAGAGTCGTTTGAACCGTTTGACAGCAAACGGTTTGATGCTCGACAGGTCCGTAATTTTGGCATAGTTGCTATGCGTCATCACAAAGCCTGACAGTACAAAAAAGAAATCGACGAATAGATCGCTTTTGGCAACGAAGTCATTGCCTTTCAGGATGGAGAGGTGCTGTAGATGGAAAAAAATGACCATGATGGCAGCCATTCCCCGAAATGTATCAACCGCTCGAAACCGCATGCTGCGCAACGTTTAGAATGTGTGATCAGGCTAATGATTTATAGACATCGAGTGTAGCATCGATCGATTTTTTCAGGGGAAAATCGGCCAGCCGTTTCGTTCCCCGTTCCACTAATTCCGCCCGTAACGCATGATCGGCCAGTGTGTTGGATAGTTTGCTGGTCAGGTCGTTCTGATCGGTCGCTTTAAAAAAGACAGCAGCATCGGCAGCCACTTCCCGAAAACATTCTGTATCACTCAGCAGGATGGGACAACCTGCTTTGTAGGCTTCCAGAATAGGTAGACCGAATCCTTCGTAAAGGGAAGGATATACAAACAATTGTGCGTTTTTATAGAGCGAATTGAGTTGCTCGTCGGTCGCGTTGATATGGCGTACTCGATCCGTGAGCCCCAGCCGTTTCAGAAACTCTTCGTCGGCTATTTCAATTCGGCCCCCTCCCGTCAGAATTACCTGTAAGGTTGGGTCGCTGATTAACAGCGGCTTAATGGCGTTCATGAATAGGTAAAAGTTCTTATAGCCGCTCCGGTCACCCACGAAAAGCACATAGCGTTCTGGCAGGTTGGCAACGGGAGCAAATTGAAGGGGGGTATCAATGTCGATGCCATGATAAATGACAGATACCTTGGCCGGGTCGACCTTGAAAAAGTGGAGCAGGTCGTTACGGGTCGTGTTCGAGATGGCAATAATGGCATCGGCCCGTTCAATATTCAGGCGTTTCTGGTAGGTAAGTGGATCTTTGGCCCAGAAATATTCCGGCAGTCGCTCGTACGTAAGGTCATGAATGGTAACGACCAGTGGTTTTTTGAGTTGTTTGAAGAAATAGGGGTCATAGTAAGTCGGATGAAAAACGTCGAATTCTGATTTACTCAGTAGTCGTTCACAGTAATACTGATTCAGCAGATAGTCGGCTTTCTCGCTTCGGCTTAAAATTTTATCGCTTAGGCTGCCTTTCAAGGCCAGGGGCTCATCTTTTATGTAGTGGTTTTTAGCGTGCAGAACCCCGAGCTGATACGTTATCGAATCGCTTTGTTTGATACCCTCGATAATGTTGGCGAAGTACCGGCTGATTCCGCCATATTTCTGGGTGGTGAACTTCTGGTGATCTATAAAAACTTTCATCGTAGTCTTGGGAGGTTGTTAGTGGTTGACTGGCTCAAAGGGAAACCCAGGCTGGCGGAAGCAGGTCTTTGGTGTTCCAGGTGGGTTGATTTTTGTACCAGTGTTGGGGCGTAATCACCAGCTTGTCGGGATTTGGATTGAGCCAGGCTCCCCACCAACTGAATGAACTGTTGGCTATGATGTGATGGCGGCATTTGCTCATCAGGACCAGGTCGGCCACATCGCCACTCGGTCCGGTATTGGTCACGAAGACGCTATCGGTCGGTAAGGGCAGGTTCTCTCTGGCCCAGTCTTTATCGTCGCTGAAGACGTAGAAATGTGGGTTTTTGATTTCCTTCGTCAGATGTCGAATGGCCGTTTTATAGTAGTCGAGCCCAACAAAGCCGAACGTTTTGCTGAACTCGGGATGGTTAACATAATCGCCCCGCCGGACATGAACGGATACTGGAACGGGCGTTTCCTGAATCTGTTGCCGGTAGCCGTCAAATTCAGTGCTGGGGGTTTTGCTCAATTGTAATTCACGACGAATACTGTCGGCATAATCCCGGAAGTAGCACTCCGACTGCCAGAACCCTTCCATGATAACACACCCGGCATGGGCCTGTAAAATGGCTGGGTCGAAATGAAACTGCTTCTCTTTCAAAAACAGAAAAAAGGGGCGTAACGTACGGTTGGGGAACAGCTTCGTCGACTTCGATACATATTCGACGGGCGATTCCTGGAGGATCCGATAGGGAACAGAAAAGAAACCCAGCTTGAACGACCGCGACGTATCGTCCGGGTACTCATACAAATAGTAGCTCAGGTCGACGTAAAACGACGTTTTGTTTCTCAGTGAAAGGCTACGAGCAGCCGCATACTGAAAAAGCTGATTACCAAGGCCACTAGTTACTCTACTGATAACCATTGTTTTGCGTGCATTTAGTTAAACGAAGGAACGGTGGTTAAACTCACGCATGTCATCTCACTCCTCTCAAAAAAAGTAGGAGAGGGGTGAGAAGTAATGTGTGGTATGATGCCTAAAAAATCAGTAATGCGTGCTCAAATGGGTCAATAGTTCCTCCCGGTCGCGGGCGTGCAAAATTGTTGCGCCCGATAACTTCGGAAATAGTGTTTTGTATTCCTGAAAAGCATGCTCATGACCCCAGTTCGGGTTCGACAGAATGATGTTGGTTCCGCCAAAACAACTGGCTAATGCGGCTGTACCCCCATGCATCGAAATGAAGTGGTTACAGTTGGCATAGATCATGAGTTGCAGATGATTGTAATTGTTCACGACCGACGGGTGGTGTCTGGCAAACAAATCATCCATCAGCAGTACACTCGGGTGGTTTTCCCGCAGCCAGCTATGTTCGTTGAGCGACATCGTTTCACTATTGTCGCCAACGATCTGGGTTGGAAGCGGTCGGTTGTAAATGATCTGGTATTTCGACCCGTAGGCCTTGATGATCCGGTCGAGGGTGGGAATGTCCAGGTAGTTGATGGGAGGCTGGTCCCACTCGATATTGTATTTATTGGCAATAACCAGAATCGGTTTGTCGAACACAAAAACGTCGTTTCGGTAATGCGTTTTGTACGGTACCTGCACCCACTTCCGAAAGCTGTAGGTATAGCTGTGCGTCATATTCGGAACGTCGTAATGGGCGTACGATTCCGTCCAGATTCGTTTCGTAAATCGTTCTTCGTGATCCGGGCTGAAAAAGTAAAACTCCTTCGTATTGCTGGCAGAAATGGTTTTTTTCAGGGTTCCGTTCAGGTGATGCCAGTAAGCGAAAGGCAGCACATAGCGGATTTCCTGATCGAATTCACCCTGATAGCTGATGACTTTGTATTTCTTTTTGAAGGCGTAATCCTGGATGGCATAACGGCCCTGAACCAGTTTGCAGTAGTAATTATCCCGTACAAAATACCGCAGGTCTTTTCGGAGCTTCGGGTATCGCAGCCAGGCAACTACATACAACGATTTTAAAATAAGCCGTTCCATAGGGTTAGTATCAGGTTTCGGTTTACGCAGCTTTTCCCAGCGTTTTTAAGTCGGCAAGTGGGAATCGATAGCGTAGGGTAAGGCCAATATAAATCAGAGCACCTATCCCAATCTGGACGATGGTATTAGGCACGCTTACTGAGTCAAAAAATGATTTGTAAAGCGCAATGGCGCCTACCATCAGCAGGCAGAAGCCAACAGGCTTTGCAATTCCCTGTGCAAATTCTTTTAAGAATGGACCAATCAGCGAATGCACAATCCGGAAATTAAGCAGCATGTTGGCCAGTGTGGCCAGCATAAAGGCAACTGCAATCCCCACAACGCCCCAGTATTGTGCGAGCACATACACGAGCGGAATTTTGATAAACAATGTGGCCACGTTGAGCTGGAAGAGCAGTTTGGGTTTTCCTTTTGAAAAGGCGAGGGTAAATAGCGGATTGCTCAGGAACGTGAAAATGCTGACAAAGACAAAAATGCGAATCAGTAGAATTGTAGGTTCCCAGCCCGGTCCGTAAAACAATGGAACCACACTGTCGGCGGTAATAAACAGACCGGCAAGCAAAGGCAGGTTTACGTAGCTGAGCAGATCCAGAATGGTGAGGTACGATTTTTTCAACTCATCGGTGTCGCCTTTTAACCGGGCCAGAATTGGGTATGCCACCTGAAGTACAATTGGATTGAGTCGGGCAATCGGGAAAACCGCCAGTTGAGAGGCCAGGGTATAATACCCAAGTGGCTTCACGCCCAGCAATCCACCTACCAGGATATTATCCGAATTGGCCTGAATAAATCCAACGATGCCATCGCCCACATTATAGAGTCCGAACCGTAGATGGTCTTTGATGAGGGCCAGATTAAAGGTAAGCGTGGGCTTGAAATACTTGCTTCCAAAAATCATCTGAAGCACCGATTTGGCCGTTTGTTGAGCTAGTTGACCGAAGATAAGCGCCAGTTCTGCAAACCCGTTGTAGGCCAGTAATATGGTTGTGCCGGTGCCTACGATCGTGCCCGTCATGTCGATGGTGGCAACGGCCTTAAATCGTAACTCTTTCTGAAGCAGAAACAGGTAAATCTGCCCTACGTACACGATAATAAAGTACAGCGACGATAGCTTGATGACGGCTTCCAGACGAGGCTCTTTGTAGTAAGCGGCTACCAGCGGCCAGCTAAAAAAAACGACAATGCCAATGACCAGTCCCAGAATTAGGTTCAGCAGGTAAATGGTGGACAGAACCTGCTGATCATCTTCCTGTTTGTAAATGATGGAATTGGAAAAGCCCAGATTGGCAAAAATGTTAAAAAACGCAATCAGGAGGGTGCTGACGCTGACAATACCAAATACCGATGGTTCCAATAGTCGCGCCAGCACGGCCACCTGTCCAAACTGAAACAGAGTCGACAGAGCCGTGGAGATGCTCATCCACTTACCACCACTGATAGCCTGCTGCTTATGACTCATGTTGACTATTGGTTAAGGAGCTTTGGGTTTTTAGAAGACGGTCCTGGAATTCCAGGACCGTTTTGCGTACGCGGTAACCCTTGTTTGATGTCGTTGAGACTTGGGGCATCCAGATTACTTTCCTCTACTTTATTCAGGGCTACCAGTACGGGTTGCCGGGCTGCTTTGAGGTAGAGTGCAAATAGTTGCTTATCCCGACGGCCCCAAAGCGTATGGAGCGTTAGGATCATCAGCGAAACGGCACTTTTTCCGACCAGATGCAGGGGGATCGAACTACTAACCAGTGGAGGTAGTTCCAGAATGATCTTATCGAAGCGGGTAACAATCATGGCATCATCGCCCGTCAGCAGATCTTCGGGCTCGCGGATGTTCATGAAGTTGGGGTGAAGTTCGTAGGGAAAGAAATGGATGCCTTCCTGTTCGAACTTCTGGTCTGTATTGGCCAATTGCGGATAATAGTAAGCAACCTGCTCACCCGATTCCGCATAGATACGGGCTAGCCCGTGGGCAAACCAGGTTTTCCCCTGCTTGCTGCGTGTGCTGAACAGGGTGATTATGGGTGGATACGATGGGTTGCTTCGCTGCTCAATGGTGATGTTGATGGCATTGGCCAGTTGTTCAAACATACTGGTAGCCGCCCGGCTTGCCTTTGAGTTGACCGCGAATTTTTTGACAGTTGGAAACAGGGCGATAATGGGACTGCCAAGGCGTTGTTCGGCCTGCGATAGTGAGTTGATCCGTTTATCGGCCCAGGCACGGAAAGCTGCCAACAGTAAGGCAATGACCAGGCCCGCCCCAGCAGCAATAGCCATAAAGAGGAGCTTCTTGGGAGCCTGCGGAGTCATCGGGAAAACAGGTGGATCGAGTACCGATAAAGCCCCTTTCAGCGAAATGTCCTGGTTATGGGTTTGCGCTTCGTTCAGCGATTGAACCAGAGCAAGGTATTCTTTTTCCGCTACATCCAGATCTCGGGTTAGTTGCCGTTGTTCCGATTCCAGGGGGGGGTATGCCGACGATTCGGCCTGGTATTCATCCAGTCGTTTTTTAACGATATCCATCCGCGCAGACGCTCCTTCGTATTCCAGCACCTTGTCCAGCCATTCGTTCACCAGCTTTAGTTTAGGAACGGATTCGGTTGTATTATCAGCGGCAAAATAGTTCTGGGCAATCTGTTTCAATTCATTCGAAAGCTGGTTGATTTTAGCCTGATGCGCGTCCAGTACGGATTGGGGCTGCCCATTGGTACGGGCGTTGATCAACTGCGATTCGGCGGCTGTTAGTTCGGCCTGTTTATCGGTCAGTTGGGTGTTTATCTTTAACAGATTACCTCCGCCCGACATCCGTTGGTTGATGGCGTCCATAGCAGCTTTGGCTGCTTTGGTCCCCATGACCTCTTTATTGTATTCATCGACCAGCGCTTCTCTAGTTGTGGAGCGAGTCTTTATTTCGTCTTCAAAATTGAGGACGTTATGGGCAACATTGAACGCTCTTAGCTTGGATTCGGCCTGATCAAGCTTTTGCTTAGCGGCTTTAACATTCGATTCATAGTAGCTCAATACAGGTGCTGTTTCGCCCCGTTTCAAGCTGGTGTATCGTTCGTTTAGTTCCGTTACGGCCATATCGAGGGTTTGCTGAGCAATGGCCGGATCATCGGCTTCGTACTCCATATCCAGCATGTCACTGGCGGCCCGCCGGGATGCTTTGAGCTTTTTGCCAATGGTTTCGGCCGAGTAATCATTTCCTGATTTGGCGAGCAACGCTCGAACAGGGTTATCAGTTGAACTCTGTGCGAGTCGGTCAAGCTGATTACGGGTTGAGTCCAGGTTCCCCGTTTTGGTCAGCGATTGGCGTAAACTGGCTGGGATCGTCTGCTGTAACTTCTGAAAGCTGGCTGCCGAAAGCTGGCGTTCTGTGGGTTTGGTAAGGTATAGGTGGTGAGTTAGCAGCCGAAGGCCAACCTGATACAGGGTCTGATTCGAATTAAGCGTCGTTAGTACGTTGTCGAACGCATTGCTAATGCCTGAGTAATCGACCTGAAAACCTTCCCGCGCTGAATTCAATCGGTAGCCCGACGTAAATCCTGTATATAGCGTTGCCTTGGTTTTGTACGTTTTGACCTCATTCCGCATGAAGTAGTAAACGGCACCGGCTCCCAGGCAGGGAAATACAATAAACCAAATGAGATGCTGCTTCAAAAGCCGCCCAAGTTCCTGGAAAGTCATATCTTACACACGTTTCAGTTGACGAATGGGCACTCCAACGAACAGTTCAAGTGCATAAATAGCTTTGATGAACGAGGTCTTGGCCTGTTCGACCGTCGCTCGGGTTTCGGCATATCGGTTGCTGTTGAACGCGTGCGCTTCAGGTGCAATTTTTCCTTTCTGAAGCTCCACTTCGGCAATCCGGTAAGCCGCCAGCGATGCCTGATCGTCTCGCAGGCGAATCTGTAAAATCTTTTGTGCGAGGAGCAGATCCTGGTAGAGGTTAAACAGGTCGCGTCGTAACTGAATTTCGGCGAGCCGCTTTCGTTCGATCGTAGCGTCGTAGTTGGCTTTAGCTAATCGAATCTGCTGAGGGCGGCCGAAAAGCTCATGAATACTGAAGGCCACATTGACCCCGTACCGATAGCCATTCGAAATCTGCGCCAGTTGATCGTTTGCATTGGTGCCAGTCGAAAGGATAGCCTGATTCCCTGATGAATAGTTGGCATACCCCGTCAGATTTTGTAGAATCTGTACTTTTGATAAATTGTAGGATGCCTGCGTTCCAGCTGCAACCGCGGCTTCAAATTTGATGGTGGGAGAATAGGCCAGCGCTAGCTTGAACATATCCTCAAATGGGATAAGCTGAACTGAAATGTCCTGGTTGAAATCGAAAGTCAGACTGTCGGCTGTAACCGCAGCTGATGGAGTAGGGGCGGGTTGTGTTCCTGAGGGCGTGGCTGCTGGATTCCCCTGACCATACCCGGCAGTATGTACAAGCACCCCCAAAATCACCGTACTGGCAAGGGAGAAGAGAGGCTGCTTTAATTGATATAATGTGCTTAATCTCATGCTGTTGACGAATCCTTGAAAATCTGTGGATAAAGTTGTTGGGTTATCATGCCGGTTGTTCCTGTCGCCAGGCTTTGGGCATCTGACGGATCACCCCTTCAAATTCTCGCGCCCGCTCTGGCCAGGCGTTACGCTGAGCCATGGCTACCCGTTGCTGTACGCGTAAAGGATTGGTATCGGCCAGGGCATGTCGAATGGCCTGAGCAAACTGTTCGGGCGTTTCGGCTAGTTCGATTACCCCATCGAAATCGTCCAGAATTGAGAAGGGTGTCGACACAACCGACAAACCAGCTGCCAGGTATTCGTTGATTTTCAGCGGGTAAATGGTATACGTGTGTCGATTGCAAACGAACGGGATGATGCCAACACTAAGCCGGGCCAGTAAAGGTGGCAGATCGACAGGTTGATGAGGGGGAATAAACGTTACGTTTGGGTAGTGCCCCAGTCGTTGGATTAACAGAGGCTCGTGTACTTCACCGATAAACTGAAAATCAATATCCGGCATGGTACGGGCGCAATAGTCCATGATGTCGATATTGACCCGGTTATCAGCTGAACCCAGGTAGCCTACAACTGGCTTTTCGGGTGGTTGCTGCTGAGCCAGTAGCCTGGCCTGGTTGAACAGGTCGAAATTGGCACCGTTCTTTACACAAAACGTTTGTGGCTGAAGCGTCGACTTATCCTGACGCAGGGTCTCGGATGTAGTCACTACGGCATCCACCCGCCGGATATAGGCCTCCTCATAGCGGGTGCCGTGCTTGCTCATCCACTCACCAGCCACCGAAATTTCATCAAAACAGTAATATAACGTAGCGCATTCATTGAGCTTTCCCAGCATCGGCAATCCAATAACCGGGTTATAGGCATTGATCACCAGTGGTCGATGCATGCCCAGTTTTTTCAGTACTGTTCGAAGCTGCCCCACCAGTCGATTGATATTCCATTGCAGGACCCGATCGTGGGCGCTATTATCCATCCAGTTGATTGGAAGGATGATTGGGGGCGACCAAACGTACAAATCTTCGCCACCCTGATTATCAATTTTGTTCAGTGGGTTGCCAAACAACAGCTCCTTCGTCGATACTTCCTTACGACCCGTGACCACATCTTTAATCGTATACAGGTAGTCGACAAACAGCACCCGATGCCGGGCCGACAACTCCGTCATGAGCTGGACTACGGCCTTCTGAAAATCGCCTTTCCAGGAGGTTTGCGAAATACAGACAATGCTATCAAACTGTTTCATAGGTGTCGGGCGTGGGGTTTGAATACAGTGTTGAATCGGGGTTAGGACTTGACTCGGAAGCCGGTGTATCCCATCGATAGCAGGTTGTAAACAGGATCGTCGTCATAAAAATCATGGTGTCGGTCGGGAACTGCCCCATTACAGGATTGGAGTATCCCATTACCGCAATGCCGACAAACTCCGCCAGGAAAGCATACATTACTTTCACCAGCCAGGGGTCTTTTAGTTGCCAGACTTGATAGACACCGATAAGCACTAAGCCAACAACCATCATCAGGTAGATAGTAAGTCCAACCCGGCCGGTTTCGATCCAGAGTTCGACATACCAGCTATCTGGTGGTGTTTGGGCCGCCCAGTGCCAGGGAGAAAACCGTGCCCCCATGTCGGTCGATGTGCCAATTCCAGCACCAAATGGATACTCGGCCAGGTATCGTTTGAGCTTTTCCTGATTTTGCAGACGAAGAATAAACGAAGGGTCGTTCATGGGTGTCAGCGCGGAACGCATCCGTTGCACCTGATAATTCGAACTGCCAACACTAGTATAGAGCAGAAGCAGCACCAGAGGCACCGCCAGCGTGGCTCCAATAATCAGCTTGGGAAAATCTCGTTTGAGTAGCAGATAAAATGGAAACCCGGCCAGCATGACGAACAGTGCACTGCGTGTACCCGATACAGCATAGCCCCAGAAGTAGGTGAGCGCCAACGCCAAACATATCAGTTTGGGTATCAGCTTCTTCTCTTCGAAACTGTAGATCACCGCTACCAGTGTTGCTCCGGCCATTTCGCCCCCAAACTGAGCAGCATCGGAATAGAACGAAAAGCTACGAAGCTGTCCGAACAATACGTGAGTTAAGGCATTGTTCCCCTGACTAAGCCAGTTTTGCTCGGCTGGTTCCAGACCAAGATACTGTTGTTTAAAGCCCCAAAAGGCTGCCAGAAACGACCATCCTAGCCACGAATACACCAGAATTTTGATGTCGCGGATGGTAATGGGCAAAACCAGTACGGCCAGACCTGCCATGAACCAGTGCATCGAAAAAGGCCGGACATGAAAAAACCAGGCCGGACGGTACGGGGCTTCAGGATTGAGTAATTCAATGAGGGTGTAGGTAAACCAGATGGCAATTAGCGCGAATGTAGGGCTGCGTAAGCGGTGCCAGTCCATTCGCTGGCCGTTTATGAATAAACTTAAGAGTGTCAGGGCCAGTACCCCGTCAATTAATAATCCAATAGGAATAGAAACATTAATGAACCGTGACCAGCCAATGAGAAAACTAAGTTGTAAATACAGAAATAGGCCGAATTTGGGCTCTTTGAACACCATAACAACCGTTAACAAGGCGATTGGTGCAATCAAGGCCATCACTCCGCCAACTGGGCCCATCTTACTGATCAGATACCCCACACCAACCGTATATAGCCCGCCCAGGAGGCTATAAAGCCATACTTGGCCAGATGTAGGACTGTTCAGTGAAAATACCGACTGCGCCATAATGAGTGAGTAACTACCAGATCAATTATGTAAGTGCGTCTACGGCATTGGCCCTACGCACTTTCTCCCAGGTTCCAGATTGATTACCCCGCAAATAGCGAACCAAACCTGCAAGTGCACAGATATTCATAAACGTAAAATAGAAAGGAACGAAAGCAGCTTTTAAGCGTATTTGACGTTTTTCCAACGTATAGCCTAGCCAGGCGGCACCGTAAAATAAAATCTGGCCGATAAATAGCCATCCCCATAAGGAGCTCCATCCGTCCTGAATGACCAGTCCGGCGTTCAGTAGAAAGATGAGGGGCAAGCAGAGGGGCGTAACGGCCCAACGCATCACCCGGTGGGAAACATACTCGAATGTGAGCACACCGTAGCGAAACGGATTGAGGAGATGTTTCAGCCACACAATTGATTGAAAGCCACCAGCAGCAATACGTATTTTTCGTTTCTGTTCGTCGATGATTGAGAAAGATGGCCGTTCGAGGGCATACGCATCGGGCTCATAGGCAACCCGATAACCCCGCCCGGCGATAAGGAGCGAAATCATAAAATCGTCCAGAATGGTATTCGGCGATACGGGTTCGTAGAGCTCCGTACGAACGGCAAATAGCTCGCCCGCGGCCCCTACGATGGTGTGGAGTTCGGCATCCCAGCGTTTCAACTGCGACTCATATTTCCAGTAAATACCTTCGCCCGAACCCGCAGCCGATTCGCTATCAGTAGTCTGAATCCGTTTTTCACCCGCCACGGCGCCTACTTTCGGGTCTCGAAAATGCCGAACAATATTCTGAACCGCATCCAGATTCAACTGCGTGTTGGCGTCGGTGAAGATTACAATGGGCGTTTTTACCTGCTGCATGGCCATATTCATAGCTGCTACTTTACCCCGACGTTCGGTGCCGCCCAAAATGCCTATGGTATCGCCGTACGTTGATCGCAGGTAGTCGTCCGAACCATCAGTTGAACCCTCAGTGACGAACAGAAATTGGATATGCTCCCGTGGGTACGACTGCCCCAGCGAGTTGGCTACCTTGGCAGGCAGGCAATCGAGTTCATTGTAGGCGGGTACAATCAGCGTTACATCCGGCATATACTCTTCCGAAAGGCTGGCAACGGGTGGGCGTTGTGGGCGAAGCCGAATCAGTAGCCAGACCAGTAACCCATAACCCAGGTATGTATAGACCACGAGCCCGATACAAATCAATATCAATAGTTCCATTCAAATATTATAATTAGCCCGCAACGACGGCTGGCAACCGTGCGGGTGCAGTTGGACTTGGCGTATGTGTAAAATTCCAGAGAACGGCATCCTTTATCGCTTTGAGGTACGAAGGCTGCCATCGTAACGTATATTGGGCTAGGGCTTTAGGAAGGGCAATACAGAAAAAATACATATAGAACACCAGCAACGGAAACCCGTCGACGTTCCGGCGCATGAACCAAAGCCGATTTCGGGTATGGTAATACACCTTCATTGGATTCATCTTGCCGACACTCATCGACTCGCGATGGTAAATCAGGGCTTTAGGCTGATAGTAAATGGTAAAACCAGCCCGTCGGATACGTGCCGACCAGTCCAGTTCTTCATAATACAGGAAAAAGCTGTCGTCGAGTGAGCCCGCTTGTTCCAGCACCGACCGACTGACGAGCATAGCGGCTCCATGAGCAAACCAGGTGGCGCCGGGCTTGTCGTGCTGCCCCTGATCGGGTTCCATAAGCCCTATAGCCCACGTACGTCCGGTATATTCATTCAATGGATGATAACCGGCATACTGGATGATGTTGGGCTGGTCGTAATAACGAATCTTTGGGCAGACAACCCCAACGGCTGGGTTCTCCGCAAAGGGCGCCAGTAGCTGTTCCAGTAAATCAGGTGTAACGATGGTATCGTTGTTGAGCAGGAAGTAATACTCGCCCTGAGCATATCGAATCCCCAGATTATTGCCACCCGAAAATCCAAGATTATCGGGACTGTCGATGTATGTTACATGGGGATAGTTGCCCTGCGCAATCCGTTCGGCAAGATCATCCTTCGATCCATTATTGACGACAATGATTTCATAGCGCGGATAGGTCAGCGCCCGAGTCGATTCCAACAGATCGCAGGTTACTGCCGCCTGATTGTAATTGATTGTTATCAGCGAAATCAGCGGCTTTACTTCTACACATTCTCCTTCTGCCATACCGCTTTTAAGGTTCTCAGCAAAATAATTAAGTCTGTACGAAAGGAGTGTCGTTTGGCATACAGTACATCCAACTGGATACGTTCCAGATCCGATACCTTCGACTTTCCCCGTTTGGTCACCTGCCAGAGTCCCGTCAGTCCGGCTGGTGCCGCAAAGCGACGGGCATAGCCAATATTGGTCAGTTTTTCGGCTTCGTATAGCGGAAGGGGACGATTGCCAACAAAGGACATATCGCCCTTCAGGATATTAAACAACTGCGGTAACTCATCAATACTCGTGTTTCGAAGGATTTTACCCAGTTTGGTCACACGGGGGTCTTCCTTAAACTTGCTAAACATGGCTTTCGCCTTCTGTTCGCGATGGTACTGAAGTTCGCAAATCTGCTTTTGGTCCAGATAGAGCGGGCGCTGACAGGGGCTATTGGCGAGTTTGCATTCATCGCATAGTTCATCGGCTGGTTTTTCCTCCACCTTATTGTACATGTTCTGCGACGCCATGCCCGCCAGTAACTTATCTGCTCCCGTACTCATGGTGCGAAACTTGTACATATCAAATATCCTGAAACCCATACCTACCCGTTTCGAACTGTAAAAAACGGGGCCTTTGGAGTCAAGCTTGACGAGCAACGCTACAATAAGTAACAGCGGAGAAATTAGGGTTAGGATGGTAAACGAAAGCAAAATATCAAAAATGCGTTTGCCAATTGGCATTCGCACCGATACCGGCTTATGCACAACCCTACCATTTCGCTGATAGTCCCTTTTTTGAATGAGGTAATTCAACCGAATTTTCAGAGCAGCCTCTGAATAGTTCTGCGGAAATGCATCAATCACAAACCCATGATAGGGAGCGGCAGTCAGGTCGATCTTTTCCTGATCGGTAAGTAAAATAATGGGAATTTTAGTCCGGCTTTGTTTCGCCTGATAGGCGTTCATGAAGCCGCGCGTATTTAAATCGTCGTTATAGAGAATCAGGTCAACGGGCGCTTTATCATCCAGATAAGAAATGGCTGACCAGCCATCGGCCACACCAATGACCTCAATAGGTGAAGGGAATGCTCGCTGAAACGATTTAATGCGTCGGTCATCGTTATCAACATAGAGCACCCGGAAGGGTTGCGTATTGTCACTTACAGCCTTCATGATTTGTTGTCAGACAGGTTTATATCAATCGGCATTTGGTTGTCCTACATTGCTGGCTTCTGTCCGACGTAAGACCGTCATAATCTTGGTTTTTACCTCCATTGGATTGAAGGGCTTGATGATATAATCGTCAGCTCCTAATTTGAGGCAGGCAATTCGGGTATCGCTGTCGGCGTAAGTTGAGAGAATAATGATGGGAAGCTTTCTAAAAACCGGGCTTGCCCTGAGCATGCTTATCAGGTTTTTGCCATCCATATGAGGCATTTGTATATCCGACAGGATGATATCGACGGGGTGCCCTTCCTCCAGCCATGCCATACCTTCCATCCCATTTTCGGTAGTAGTTACTTCAAAATCATCTTTTAATGTTTGTCGCAGTACTTTCCGAATAAACGAGTCATCTTCGATCACTAAAACGTGGTATATTTTTTTCATATGAGCACAAGGCTTGCCAGTGGAATTAAAAGATAAGGATAGATTGGTTTGTAAAGATAATTGTTATGGTTATGAAATCTCGATATAGTAAACAAAAAGGAGGCTTAAGCTTTCTGTTTTTTGACACAAAAAACAATAAATTAATTTTACGGTAGTTAATATTAATTATGGTCTAATGTCAATTGGTTAAATAATTCATGTGTAAGTGCGTAATCTTTCACTTTTATATACATTATATACATATAAAGTGATTCTATATAGTTAATATGTATAGATTGAAGGTAAAGTTTTTTTAATTCTTTACCTGATCTGTGCTGATACCGGCAAGTGGAATTATCTTTAGTATATGGGTAAGTTGCCTGAAAGGTCTAAAATTTGGAAAGACTGGAATAGGTTTTTGGGGCTATGCAGGCACGTTGAATCAGGCTCCGGTTTCAGGTTATGTATTAATTACACATAAACTGCCGCGTACTTTTTGCCGGGGAGCGATCGGACAAACCCCCGAAATTCAAGGTTCAGGAGCAGGGAGGCCAATCGGCCCATCGGGAGTTGACTTTTCCAGCTTAGTTCATCAATGTGAATAGCCTGTGCCTGGCGCAACAGGGCAAGAATTTGACTCTCTTCGTCGGTAATATCCAGAGGTAATGATGAAACGCCTGCTTTAGTAAAGGACTGCTCAGAAAGAGAATTTTGGGGTTGATCCCAGTTGAGGGCTTCAATAAGGTCTTTGGGGTTGGTATAAATCTGGGCTTTATTTTCCCGGATCAGTTTATTACAACCTGCTGAAAAAGTCTGGTTCAGTTGACCCGGTACCGCAAATACCTCACGGTGATAATTGTTTGCATACTCAGCCGTAATCAAAGCGCCACCTTTGGCAGCCGCTTCTACCACAACGACGGCGTCGCTCAGTCCGGCAATGATCCGGTTACGGGCCGGGAATAGATGAGCATCGGGCTTTGTACCGGGCGGACTTTCCGTAAGCAAACCACCTTGTACCAGCATTTCCTGGGCGGTTTTCTGATGCACATTCGGGTAAATGATGTCGATACCGCTGGCCACTACACCAATTGTTGGTAAGCCATGTAACAGGCTGGCGCGGTGAGCAGCAATATCGATTCCATACGCCAGGCCACTAATCACATTGATGCCGTAAGGGATCAGGGCTTCGATCATGTCGTTGGTAATCCGTCGACCGTATTCGGTAGCCTGCCGGGTTCCCACCAAACCGATGGTTCGGGGAGGGTTCAGATTACCATTCCCTTGCATATAAAGAAGAGCAGGGGCGTCGTAAAGCGTTTTGAGCCGGGCGGGATACGCTTTATCGGTATAAAATAGGGCAGAAGCACCGAGCTTCTCGAGTCGGTTCATTACTCGTTCGGCTTCAGTAAGGGCATCCGGTTTGCGGATAGATCGGGCGGTTACCTCGCCAATGCCCGGTATTTTCAGCAATCGGGCGAGAGGAGCATGAAAAACGTCGCTGGCGGAACCACAGTAGCTGATCAGTTGTCGAATAATAATACTGCCAACGCCAGGAACAAGGGTAAGGGCAATTTGATATTGGGTGTCGTTGGGCACAGATTCAAGGGCTTGTTTGGCCACAAACATCTGCTTTTTTACAGATTATTCCGATACTTGGTGACTTATTGTGCGTCTAATTGGTTGAAATCGTTGACTAATGCCCTGCTTACTGAACATTAATGGATATTCCCCAATTTCATTTCGACTACTCATTTTTGAACCTGGACGACCTCAGAAGCCAATGTATTACGACTGATGAGATTCAGCAGTTGTTTTATGATATGAAAAGTCGGTATGACGATTTTATGTCGACAGATGGCTTTGGATATATAATTGGCTATACATCGAAAAACAAGTTTATTTCATTTACTTTTGAGTTGCTAGGCGATGATAGTATACGACTCACTCAGGTTTATTTATCGTATGAACAAGAAATCCTCAACCGATACTTCTTTCGTTAATTTTAAAAAGCGTTTCCCAACGTCGAAAGACTTTGTAGATTGGTTATTAGCTAATCCTGATAAAGGGAAATCGGTCAGCTACGAAGAACGTATGCATAACTGGTCGGAACAATTGCGAAAAGCAGGTAGGAACATGAGATAATCACTCCTCACTAGCCAGTCCATCCCGCAATTTCTCCAGAAATGATTTGAGCTTTTTAAGCTTGACTACATAGCGGGCATTTTCCTGCTTGCGGCTTTCCCGCTCTTTCAGAAACTCACGGGCACCCGGTAAGGTATACTTTTGGTTGTTGATCAGATCCAGAATTTCTGTCAGGTGGTCGATGTCGGCCTGCGTATAGATGCGGTCGCCCGAGCGATTTTTCTTGGGTTGTAGGGTAGGGAACTCCTTTTCGTAATACCGCAACTTTGAGGCATTAATGCCAAATAGCTCGGCTACCTCTTTAATACCATAATAAAGCTTACCTGAACCTTCCATTCGACAAACTTGCTGACGTTCCGTCAAACCTGCAACGTTTTCCGTAATTTTGCAAAAAAGTAGTTAGTAGTTAGGAGCGAGAAGTGAGGAGCCATTCGGTCATGCCTTATCCGCCGGATGGCTTCTCACTTCTCGCTCCTAATTGCTGAGCACATTAACTAATAAGATGACTTCCCACGAAATACGTCGGCATTTTCTCGACTTCTTCCATTCCAAAGGTCACCTGATTGTGTCTTCAGCTCCGCTCGTTGCCAAAAACGACCCGACGCTGATGTTCAACAACTCGGGGATGGCGCAGTTTAAAGATTTTTTCCTCGGCAATGGTACGCCCCCGTCGAAGCGAGTGGCCGATACGCAGAAGTGCCTCCGCGTGTCGGGTAAGCACAACGACCTCGAAGATGTTGGGTTCGATACCTATCACCACACCATGTTCGAGATGCTTGGTAACTGGTCATTTGGGGATTATTTCAAAAAAGAAGCGATTGAATGGGCGTGGGAACTGCTGACCGAAATCTACAAGCTTCCGAAAGATCGGCTGTACGTATCGGTATTTCAGGGCGATCAGAAAGATAACGTTCCCTTCGACCAGGAAGCGTTCGACCTCTGGAAACCCATCGTGGGCGAAGACCGGATTATTTACGGAAACAAGAAGGACAACTTCTGGGAAATGGGCGATACGGGACCCTGTGGCCCCTGTTCAGAAATTCACGTTGACCTGCGTTCGGCGGAAGAAGTCGCCGAAAAGCCCGGTAAAGAACTGGTCAATGCCGATCACCCACAGGTTGTTGAAATCTGGAACCTGGTATTCATGCAGTTCAACCGTAAGGCCGACGGTTCGCTGGAGCCGCTACCTGCCCGCCATGTTGATACAGGGATGGGCTTCGAGCGGTTGTGTATGGCCATCCAGGGCAAAAAATCGAACTACGATACCGATGTGTTCTCAGGAACGATCCATGTGATCGAAGAACTGTCGGGCAAAAAATATGAGGCTGGTACGAGCATGGCCGACGTAGCGATGCGCGTCATAGCCGACCATATTCGGGCGGTGTCCTTTGCTATTGCCGATGGGCTGGTGCCGTCGAATGCCAAAGCGGGATACGTAATCCGTCGGATTCTGCGCCGGGCTATCCGATACGGGTATTCGTACCTGAGCCTGACCGAGCCTTTCATGACCAAATTGGTGCCAACCCTGGCCATGCAGTTTGCTGATGTATTCCCCGAACTGAACGCTCAGCGTGATTTTGTCGCAACGGTAATTCGGGAAGAGGAGATTGCATTCCTCCGGACGTTGGGATCTGGACTCGGCCGATTGGATCAGATCATTGGGCAACTGGCCACCGATGGTAAAACTGAAATTCCGGGTGAAACGGTTTTCGAACTGAACGACACCTTTGGCTTCCCAGCCGATTTAACGGCCCTGATTGCCCGTGAAAAAGGGTTGCAAATTGATCAGGCTGGTTTTGAGAAAGCACTTCAGGAGCAGAAAGCCCGGTCGCGGAAAGACGCGGCTTCGTCGGCTGGGGACTGGATCGAACTGACCGAACTGGACAGCAAAGTCGAGTTTGTCGGTTACGACCAGCCCGATACCTATGCTCAGGTTGTGAAGTACCGCAAAATTCAGAACAAACAGGGAACCCAGGTGCAGGTTGTCCTGGACAAGACTCCCTTCTATGCTGAATCGGGAGGGCAGATTGGCGATACGGGCGTGCTGGAACTGTTCAAGGATTCGGATCAGATTGGCACCCTGACAGTACTGGATACGAAGAAAGAGAACGATCTGGTTATTCACATCGTCCAGAATGTCGATGGCATTGACGACCTGCTGACCGAAGCTGATACGGTCTATGCCGTTATCAATACAGCGCGTCGTGGACTTATTGCCAGCAACCACTCGGCTACGCACCTGCTTCATTCGGCCTTACGGGAAGTGTTGGGGACGCACGTAGCCCAGAAAGGGTCGTACGTTGGCCCCGATGCGCTGCGGTTCGATTTCTCGCACTTTAGCAAAGTGACCGACGAGCAACTGGCCGAAGTGGAGCGAATTGTAAACGAGAAAATCCGGGAAGATATTAAACTGGACGAGAAGCGGAACGTACCCATCGAGCAGGCAAAAGCACTGGGTGCAACCGCCCTGTTTGGGGAGAAGTACGGTGATTTCGTTCGGGTCATTACCTTTGATCCGAGCTATTCAGTTGAACTTTGCGGTGGTACGCACGTTCCGGCTACGGGCCATATTGGTCTGTTCAAGTTTACGGGCGAGGGGTCTGTATCGACGGGCGTTCGTCGGGTAGAAGCCAAAACGTCGGCTGGAGCCGAAGCGTTGATCAACGAGCAGATGGCTGTGGTGTCGGAGTTGAAAGAACTGCTTAAAGCCCCGAAAGATGTTGTAAAAGCCGTCCAGGCATTACTCGAAGAACGTAGCGCCTTACAAAAACAGGTCGAAGCCTTACAGAATGAGAAAGTGCAGCAGTTGAAGAATCAGTTGCTGGAAAAAGTGGAGGCTGTAAACGGGAACGCCGGACCGGGTCATTCGCGTCTTGTCGAGAAGGTAGACGTCCCATCGGCTGATGCGCTGAAACAACTGGCCTACGACCTGAAAGCCAAAGTTGATAATCTGGCAGTGGTGCTTGGTGCTGACATCAATGGAAAGCCCCAATTGGCAGTAATGCTGCCCGATTCGCTGATTCAGGGCAGAAACCTGAATGCAGGTCAGGTAGTGAAAGAACTGGCAAAGAACATCAAAGGCGGTGGGGGAGGTCAACCCTTCTTCGCAACAGCTGGTGGTTCTGATCTGTCGGGCCTTGATGCCGCATTGGCGCAGGGTAAGGCGTTGCTTGGGTAAACTGATTTGTTATTACATAGAGATGCACAGAGAAAGTAGAGAGAGTCACAACGATTTTTCTCTTTTACTACTCTGTGCATCTCTGTTTTACGCCGTGGATCTCTGTGTAATGATCGTTTGTGCTACATTAATCTCTGCCCATTATGCGATGCTTTTTTAGTAACCTTTTTGTTCTGATTATTGCCGCCCATACCGTCCAAGCCCAAAAACAGAACGTCGATGTGTTGATCAAGTCGGGTTCTCTGATCGATGTGCGAACGGGGACTATCCTGACAAAGAAACTGATTGCCACCCGTGGTAAGACGATTGTTGGCGTGTTCGATGAATCGCAGCTCCGAAATTTCCAGGCGAAAACGGTGATTGATGCCAAGGGCAAATACATTATTCCAGGACTTTGGGATATGCATGTGCATTTTGGCGGGGGCGATACGCTGATTGACGAAAATAAGGCCCTGCTTCCGCTGTACATTGCTCACGGAATCACCGCCATACGCGATGCGGCTGCCGACCTGAGCCCGTCGGTACTGGCCTGGCGCGACCAAATCGCTAAAGGGACACTGGAAGGCCCGACCCTGTTCACATCGGGTCCCAAACTGGAAGGTTACAAATCGAGTTGGGTGGGCGATATTGAAGTGAGCACACCTGCCGAGGTCGATAAAATGCTGGATTCGCTGCAAGGTCTGAAGGTCGATTTTGTGAAGATCACTGACAACGCCATCAAGCCCGATATTTACCTATACATTTTGCAGGAGGCTAGAAAGCGAGGGATGAAAACATCGGGTCACGTGCCATTTGCTCTGACGATGGATGAGGTGACGTTGGCTGGGCTAGGGTCTGTCGAGCACTTGAGTTACTTGCTCAAGGCTGGTTCGTCACGTGATAAAGAAGTGGCCGAAAAAGTACGGGCCGGTATGCTTACGGCCCGAGTGGCTTCGCCCATGGTTACGCAGAGTTTCGATGAAGCAACGGCGATGGCGGTTTATGGGAGGATGGCTAAAAACGGAACTTTTGTCGTTCCTACGCTGACCATCAGCCGTACCATTGCCTTTCTGGATCAGGATAATCACCAACAGGACAAGTACCTGTCATACATTGGTCAGGGGCTGAAAAATACGTATGCCTGGCGGGTGAGTCGAGTAGCAAAGGATGGGCCTGATGCCATTGCTGAACGACACGCTCTTTATGAAAAAACGAGTTCGTTGTTGCCTTTGCTGCATAAAGCCGGAGTGACTATTATGGCCGGAACCGATGCTGGTTTTCTAAACTCGTACGTGTACCCTGGTTTGGGACTGCATCAGGAACTCGGCTATTTCGTAAAAGCAGGCCTAACCCCGTTACAGGCTCTGCAATCGGCCATACTACCGGGGCCTGCATTTCTGGGGAAAACAGCGCTGTATGGTGATATTGCCGCTGGCAAAAGCGCGGATATCGTACTGCTTGACCGTAATCCGCTAGAAACGATTGAGGCTACCCAAGCCATTAACACGGTTATTCTGCGCGGAACCGTGTATAGCCGAAAGGCGTTGGATGGGTTACTGGCCGAAGCACAAAATAAAGCTAGTACAAAGTAATGACTCCATCGTCGCAACCGATTGGCGTGTTCGACTCCGGCTACGGTGGCCTGACCATCTTACGCGAAATCGTTAAAACGCTTCCTCAGTACGATTACGTATACCTGGGCGATAATGCCCGAACCCCCTACGGTACCCGCTCGTTCGAAACCGTTTATCACTACACGCTGGAGTGTGTTCAGCATCTGTTCGACAGGGGGTGCCGACTGGTCATTCTGGCCTGTAATACGGCGTCGGCCAAAGCGTTACGAAATATCCAGCAATTGGATTTGCCAACATTGGCACCCGGACCAGATGGCCCTTCACGACGAGTGCTGGGTGTGATTCGACCAACAACCGAAGTTATCGGGAACTACTCGAAAACGGGCAATGTCGGTATTCTGGCTACGCGCGGCACGGTTACCTCGGAATCGTACGTGGTCGAAATTGAAAAGGCGTTTCCAGCTGTAAAGGTGTTTCAGGAAGCCTGTCCCATGTGGGTGCCCCTGGTCGAAAATGGCGAGTACGACCATCCCGGAGCCGACTATTTTGTGAAACAACACCTTGATCGGTTGCTGCTACAATCAACAGACATCGATACAATCCTGCTGGCCTGTACCCATTATCCGCTGTTGCTGGAAAAAATCCGGCAGTATGCCCCGGCTCATGCTACTATTTTGAGCCAGGGTGGTATTGTAGCCGAAAGCCTGGCAAACTATCTGACACGCCACCCTGAAATTGAAGCACAATGTAGCAAACACGGTCAGCGTGCCTTCCTGACCACCGACTCAACTGAAGATTTTGACCGACAGGCCACCATTTTTTATGGAGAGCCCGTACAGTCAGCTCATCTGGTGCTTTAAATCCGTATGCATTTTTGTGTAAGTGAGTTTTCTGGGTAATAATCAGTACATTAATGGCGTATTTGTTGCTTTTACCTAAACGAACCTCTTAACAAAAACCACCATGAACAAACGTTTTACGTCCGTTTTTACAATACTTTTAGTAGCTGCAAATGGGTTTGCGCAAGTGAAAAATGGTGGAGGAGTCGGGAAGGATACCGGTAAAGAACATTGGTCGGGTGTCGATTTATACTCAATCCTGATCGGCATAGCGATTGGCTTGATTATTGGCTATTTTCTGGGTAAACGGTCGTCAAAGTCGTAGGTTGTTTACGTGGTTTATACGTATCAACACAGGAACGGTGTAGGCTTGTCCTTTCATGGAAGGGTCTGAATAGCAAAAGAAGCCCGTTTTCTTCGCTTTATAGACCAACCTATTGCGTTGAATCAGTTGACTTGCCTTGTTAAAGACAGTGCCTACCCGTTCGGGAAACGTGCCTGGCTGCGTCTGGAGCTGATGGCGAATTGCGTCGAGGTTAGTTAGCCTTTCGTTGGAGAAAATAAACAACATGTACTCCGTTCCAGGATCACCGGAAAGGGTAAGCAATGAATCTTTCGTAACATCAATGAGCGTATTGGCCGACACAAGTGGAGCGAATGTGCCTGATGGGAAGAGCGTTGTGATGACACTATCGGTTGAATTCGCTGCCAGTGCGTAGAGGTACGATTGAGTGGTTGTCTTGATCGCGAGTCTTAGCGATGTGCCGGTTGGAAGCGATTTTGCGAGCGTATAGCCTTTGACCGAACGACCGTATTGGGTGGTTGTTGCCGACAAGGGCGTAGAAGGCGATAAGGCGTGGTAAAGCGATACATCGGCCGACAAAACGACTGCACTAGTGTTGGCGGGTAAGTAGGCCTGATAACCATACTTGGCAAAGCGGGCAAAATTCTCATAGGTTATCCAGAAGAATCCACCATCTCCCCAGTTCTTGCCCCAACTATTAATTAATTTGAAAGCGCCCTGACCCAGCATGTTATCATCATAGCCTACAACACACATGGCATGGCCAAAATCGAGCGTATTCGATAAATCAGGTTTCCATTGGATGGCTGGTGGGGCCGTATCCGACGAAACGAGCTGCATAACCGAGTTTTGGAGCTTGGTAAAAAAGAGCCGACTAAACGAAAGGTGTCCAATCGAAGGGGTTAATTCCATGCCAATCACCACCGGGGATCGTTCTGCCAAAGCCTGTTTCGTGGCCAGTACTTTGTCTGCTTTATCATCGGTAATGCTGAACAGCTTCACATAGTCCAGTATTTTTGAATTCGGTTCGGGTTTATTGGTAGGTACATCAGTGCATGCGTTAACATTTGGGTAACTCGAAAAGCTGGCCAGGCCATATTTTTGGCAAAAGTCGAGGGCGCTCTCGGCAAAAATCCCAAATGAGCAATTAACGTCGCCGGCATCCTTTATGAAATTGTAGAGATACGACGGTGAAAAACTGTGTTTCTGTATCGCTGCTTTATCGGTGAGGTTTAGTTTTATCGCTTCCAGTGTTGAACGCATATAATAGCCAATAGCAACCGCCACACACATCCCTTCCTGACCCTGATTGACAACGGGTGGGGTGTACTTCGATAAGTCCACGGCCCTTGGAGTTTTTAGCTTGAGAATGGGCTTTTGCTGCAACTGATTGTACCTGTCGTCGTCTACTCGAAACCCCTGCCATTGGGCTCCTCGTGAACTTGCCCCCGACGGTTGTATAGCCACTGGGTTAGACGATATTTTTTGCTGAGCGCTACACGGATTTATGTCGAGAATCGTGCTCTGGTTGCTATCTGGTACGTAGATCTCGGTAATGGCCTGTACCCACTGAAACGAAACTGTCGAAAGGTCGGTGGGCCGTGTATTGTCCAGTATGGAAAGGAACGCTTTGTTGAAAGCATTCGTAAAGAGGGTACCCGCAGCCCCGTTGCCCATATACCTGGATTTTGGAGTCAACGAACTACCGAACTGAACAACCCCGCAATTTTGTATAAAAAGCCGTTTGAGGATTTCCCGCTCCAGATTGATAGTATAGATAACCGTACCGGACACTGCTCCTTCTCGCTGAGTAGTTTCAGTCTTGTAATCGGCCAGAATCAGGCTAAGGTGTGCTTTTTGAGCATTCAGCCATGTTTCCAGTTCACTGACTGCCAGGCCGCGTTCGGTAACGTCGTCCAGTCGCCAGTTGGCCAGTTTAGCAGGGGCCGACGGACTAATGCCATAGCCTGAAAAATAGACGATGATGATATCCTTCGGGTTCGTTTGGAGAGACAAGACAGTTTCTTTGAGGGTCTGGCTGGTAAAATGGTCTTTGGGAATCCGCCAGTTCTGGATTTGATAGGATAATCCATTCGCAATTTTGTTGATCACCTGTGCTATCAGGCTGTCGTTTTCCATATTGACACGGGCAAACTCCAGCTCGTTCTGTTCTTCCACGTAAATGACATGTACGAGGGGCTGACTGACTAACGTTCGGGACGCTGTCGGCTGTTGCCTGGGCTGCAGATTGGACAGTAGGTCAGTTGAGTTGTTAAGGGCGGGTTTGCTGGGGGGCAGAAAATGGATCTGAGCAAAAACTGCGACCGTACAGCAGCAAAAGTAGAATACTAACGCAATACGTTTCATCGAGTAAGTTAAGGTAGGAGGATTGTCTGATTAGTCGTTCTGTCTGGTAATCAATGTGCAACGAATATATATATTTGTTAGCCAACTCATATTTCTATGAAGCCTCTTTTCCTGCTCATTGGCTTGTCAATTAGTTCGTGTCCAGCGCTTGCCCAGATAAACCTGGCCGATAGTCTACAAAACCTGTTGGCCAGGCCCATACCCGATACCAGTAAAGTGTTGGCTCTTGATCGGTTAAGTCGGGCCTGGATGTATGCAAAGCCGTTTGAAGCCATGCAATGTGCCAGAAAGGGCTTACAGATAGCACAACGTATAGGATATGCCCGAGGGGAGGCCCGTATTCAGAACCGGATTGGTACTATTTTTCGGCTTACCGGTAATTTCGATCAGGCACTAACTGCTCATCTGACGTCTATAAACATTGCAGAAGCCAATCAGGATAAGGATGCACTGGCTCGAACGTATAACAATCTCGGTAACCTTTACATCGAGCAGAACAACTGGACGCAGGCAATTCGCTATTTGCAAAAAGCACTTGCACTGGCTGAAGAGTTGAAAGACAGTGATTTAAAGCAAATTGTGCTGACTAACCTGGGGTATGATTACATTTCGCAGAGCCGTTTGGACTCTGCGCTGAAGTATACAACCATAGCGTATCAGGAAGCCGTAAACCTCAAAACGAGCGATCGACAGGCCGAACTGATGAATCTGGGAAATGTGTATGGCCAGTTAGGTAAATACAAAGAGGCCCTGCAATATTTCCGATTCAGTGTCGAAAACGGAAAAACGTCAAAAAATGCCCGTGTATTAAGCCAGACCTATTATGAAATGGCCGATGTCTTTAACAAAATGGGCCAGAAGGACTCGACTATTTTCTATGCTAACCAATCGTTGACAGTCGCACAGCGGAGCGCATTGCAGCTTAATATCGTCAAAGCCAGTTCATTACTGACCGATATATACGAGTCAACGGATCCGCGACAGGCAATCGCTTATTTAAAAATTGCTACCGCTGCCAAAGACAGTCTGGTTAACACGGAAAAAATTAAAAACTTTCAGAACATCGAGTTTAATGAAAAAATGAGGCACGAGGATGAGCAGCGGCTGGAAGAAAAATATCGGACCCGGATTACCATTTACCTGCTCGTAGGGGCCATTGGAACTTTCATCGCTATTGCGTTTATACTCTACCGTAACAACCGAATCAAGCAAAAAGCCAATGTGATCCTTAAAAAGCAACGGGACGAAATCAGTGTGCAACGGCAAAAAGCAGAGTTGGCGCTGACCGAGTTGAAAGCTACACAGAATCAACTCATTCAGCGCGAGAAACTGGCCAGCTTAGGCGAACTGACAGCAGGTATAGCCCATGAAATTCAGAATCCGCTGAATTTTGTTACTAATTTCTCTGAGGTGAGTACAGAGCTTATTGATGAGTTGGGCCAAGGGCCGTTTCAGCAACTCAATGAAGTCGATAAGCAATACGTAGACGAAATTATAGGTGATTTACGGGTGAACCTCGAAAAAATCAATTACCATGGAAAGCGAGCCGATGCCATTGTTCGGGGGATGCTGGAACATTCCCGAACGTCGACGGGCGAGAAAGCACCTATTCAGCTGAATAAACTAACCGAAGAACACCTGAATCTGGCTTTTCAGGGGTATAGGAGCAAAGTCAAAGAGTTTACCTGTCAGCTCGAAAGGGATTTTGGCGATACTGTAGGGGGCATTACGATCGTTGCTCAGGATGTAGGTCGTGTACTATTGAACTTGTTTAGCAATGCATTCTATGCCATGAATCAAAAGCGTACCCTTTCTACTGCCGAATACCAACCCGTATTATGGGTGAGTACTCGACGGCAAAATGGGTACGTTGAAATCCGGGTGAAGGACAATGGCGCGGGTATTCCAGAGGGGATAAAAGCGAAAATCTTTCATCCTTTTTTTACGTCCAAGCCTACAGGAGAAGGAACCGGACTGGGTTTGAGCCTAAGTTTCGATATAATTACCAAAGGGCATAGCGGTGAACTAACCGTTGATAGCCGGGAGGGAGAAGGGACGGAGTTTATCATCAGGCTTCCCGGTTAGATGGCCACATCACTTAAAACACGACCCGATAGCTAAGAATAGGGATCAGACCACTGCCATAGCTGATTTTAAGTGTACCACTGGCTGGGTCATAATAGCGTCCGTAAATGTTCTGTCGGTTTACAGCATTCTGTATGTCGAGTGAAAGGGTGCGTGTCGAATGGGGGCGGTTCTTCTTCCAGCTTAGCCGAAGGTCGGGCCGAAAATAAGCGGGTAGTTGTTCGGTAAAGGCCTGATTGTCGAAGTAAACCGTTTCGCCAAGCCGTTTCGATTCTGTCAGATCGATAGGGGTGTCGCGGTAGCCGCCGTAGTAGCTTAGTTTTAGATTCAGCCCAAAGACATGGGAGCCTGATACCCATTCCTTTCCTGCCAGCAGGCTTTGGGCAAAACGACCATTCCAGCGTGTGCTGCGCCATACACCATCCGAACCCTGGTATTCCGAGTTATACAGCGATGACGATAGCAGGAAATAATAGCTGTTGCCGGAGGCTGCTTTAAGTAGAAATTGCTCCAGTGTCAGCTCCAGGCCATAGTTTCGTCCGAGGCCGGTGTTGGTCAGTAGTTGGTCCGTAAAGCCATCGAATCGGTTGATAATAGCGAATGCATTTTTTTCGGCAGCACTGACCGGAATGTTGACTAGATGCTGGTAGTACGTTTCCAGTTTCAGTCGTAGTGGTGAGCCGGTATTCCAACTGTTCAGCCGTCGGTCATATGCCAGCACGTACTGATGTGAGCGGGTAAAGCCCAATGCCCGGTTGGAAGCTCCGTTCCCATTTTCCGATGGGTCGACTGGACGCATAAAATAAGTGGCTGGGTTCTGAATCTGGCTGTGCAGGCCGTAGCCCAGGCTAACAGATTGATCAGGCGAAAAGGCCCAGCGGATCGAACCCCGTGGTTCCAGCGCCGAAGAGCCGTTCAGGGCCAACCGGAGATAATGCATGCCAACATTGACAGTGAGTTGTTCCGAAATCCGGTAGTTCCACTGACCAAACGCCTGTAACGTCTGTGTCTGATCATTGACCTGCACCCGTGTCAGTAATTGGCGTTGTTCGGCTTCCCAGGATTTTTGGTACAGGTTATACAGCAGCTGGGTACCGATCAGCCCAGTCCGAAACGTGTGTTGAGCGTTGAGTTTATAGGTCAGCGTTGACGAGAGAATCCGCTTTTGAATGGTGTAGGCGGCATCGTTTCGTTCCGAAGCGGCATAGTCGTTGGCTGGTTCCAGAAGTGAGTTTTGGAAACTGTTTTTGTAGCCAGACACCAGGAAAACGGTTTTTAGCAAGGCCTTTCGCCCGATGGGTAGGGTATGCGTAACCCCGGCTGCCCCTGTATTGGAGCGGAAATCTTCGTTATATCGGTCGTAATCGTTCGCCCACTTTGATGAATCGGCAGGGGCGTTGATTTTGCTGCTACTCAATCCACCAAAACCGAACAGGGTAAACGTTCCAGCCGTTCGGGTTGGCAGGTAGACATTGAACGACAAATCCTGAAACACCCTGTCGCCAGTACCGATGTTAACGCCCAGTTTGGATAGCAAACCGAGAGTGGAATAGCGATAATTGACCAGAAATGAACCGTTGTACCCTTTCGCTATGGGGCCTTCGGCAGCCAGATCAATGCCCAGCAGTCCGGCTTGCAGCGTGTATTCGCGTTTGGTGCTATTTCCCCGGCGTAGGCGCAGATCAAATACGCCCGAAAGCGCATTGCCGTATTCGGCCGGAAAAGCGCCGGTCAGAAAATCCGAATTGGCCAGTAACTGGGCGCTGAGGATGGAAATGCCTCCACCAGCCGTACCCAGGTTGGAAAAATGATTCGGGTTTGGTATCTCGACACCTTCCATGCGCCATAGTAGCCCGTTTGGTGTATTGCCCCGGATAATGATGTAATTACCGCCATCGTCGGCACCGACCACACCCGCGTAGGCTGTTGCCATACGGGCCGGGTCATTGACAGCAGCTGCAAATTTCTGCGTTTCTTCCACCGAAAACGTTCGGGCCGATACGGTAGCCATTTCGTTGATCGGTTTGTCTTTTTCAGTGGTTGGTTTGACCGTTATTTCACCCAGTTGACTAACCGCTTCTTCGAGGGAAATACTCAGAACCAGTTCTTTCCCGGCGTCGACGACAATGTTTTGGAGGGTCGCCACCTTGTAGCCAACAACACTGATTTGCAGGCTCTGACGACCGACCGGAACCTGTGTAAGCTGAAACTGACCTGTGGCATCGGTACTGGTTCCTTTAATGGGCGACGAATTGAGGATAATCACCGAAGCGCCGGGTAGAGGTGTTTGTAAACTTTGATCCACGACCGTACCCCGGATGGTCTGTGTTAATGATTGAGCCTGTAGAGAAAGCGAAAGCAGAAAAACGGCTAAAAACGTGAATGGTGAGCGGAGTTGCATGATGGAACAGAAAACGATGATTCGCTTTCCTGACAGCCGACGTCAACAAGACCCCTATGACCACTCGTCAAAAAGTTTCAGATTGCAGGCTATCGCCAACCGGGTCAGTTATGTAAAAACGAACTTCAGTGGAGATAACAGCTAGTAAGCAATCGGTAGACGTTGTATTAATCCTAGCAGAATAGATTAGTTTTTCGTGTAAATTAAATGGGATGGAAAACTGACACTAAACTTGGCATGAAAATAGTGATTAGGGACTTCTAAAATGCCGCGTTTATGAAACGGTTACCCACCGCCTACTTGCTCTTTTTTGCTCTTGTGATGCCGATCTGGCTGGTTTACATGGTTACTCAAAACGGTTTTTCGTTTTATAACGACCACTGGGCCGCGCCCATAACCATGTTTTTTGGATCATTTGTCGCTGGAGCGACATCGGAAGGGGGAGGAGCAGTAGCCTTCCCGGTGTTTACGCTGCTGCTCAAACTACCCCCGCCCGTAGCCCGCAACTTTTCATTTGCCATACAGAGTATTGGGATGACATCTGCCAGTCTGTTGATTATCAGCCTGAAAATTCCGGTCGACTGGCGGGCTATTCGTACGGTAGCCATTGGCGGTATTCCAGGGCTGTTGTTTGGCGCTTTCTTCATTGTACCGCTGATTAGCGGCCAAATGACAAAGATTTTCTTTGTGTCGCTATGGCTAAGCTTTGCGTTTGCCCTGTATCTGGCGAACCGCAAAACAGATCGGGTTACGACCAGGGGATTAGGCCCGTTGAAGGCAGTCGATCTAGCCCGCATTCTGGTATTTGCGTTCATTGGCGGTATCATCACGGCCATTTTTGGTGATGGGATCAATATTTTCACCTTTTGCCTGTTTACCCTCTACTATTCAACCAGTGAGAAAATCGCTACCCCTACATCCATCATAATCATGACCATCCATACCATCATTGGCTTTTTGCTGCATGTGTTCGTATTGCAGGATTTTCAGCCGATGACTTTTCAGTATTGGATGTGTGCGATTCCGGTAGCGATTCTGATGGCACCGCTGGGTGCCTACATTATTAATTTTCTGACGCGGGAAGCCATCGCTAAATTCCTGTACATCACCACTGTGGTTCAATATATCGGTGCATTGATCGCCCTGCGTCCTCCAACGGTTGTGGTGTTGATCAGCTTCGGTACGGTTGTAGGTGGGTTTTTGTTTTTCTGGTGGCTATCAACGCTTCGGTCTGAGCAGTCGGCTAAACCCTCGTCTTATGCCTCGTTGAATTCCTAAACGCCCTCATTATGCAAACCGCTATTCGTTGGGCGTTATACATTCTGGGGATTGAAATTCTGTTTCTAGTCGCTTTAGCGGTGCACCATTTCTCATTGGTTCCCCCGCTGGCGGCTAGTTGTATGCTGTTGGCAGCCAATCCCAAGGGCGTTTTTGCACAGCCTCGTACGGTTTTGGTTGCTTATATACTGGTGGGACATCTGGGTTTATTCCACTACGTATTTCTGGGAAATAATCTATTCGGATTGATGGCCATGACAATACTGGCAGTTAGCCTGATGGCTGCCGTTTCATCGATTCATCCACCTGCCATAGCGCTGTTATTTCTACTGGCGAAAGCCGCCCATCCGTTTCAGGAGTATTTGTTCATGGTTTTGTTTGTAGTGGCGATGGTCGGGTTTCACTATGCCGCTCAGTGGTGGCTAAGTCAACTATATCCATCTGTTCAAGCCAATCCAAGGGTCATAACGGAATCGAAGCCGACTGCTTATTCAACCTACCTGGCCACCGCCGAAAATCAATGATCAGCGGCAACCGTACTGGACTACGCTTATCCTGCCCCAGGCTACATATCCTGCTGGTGTTACCCTTTTTGTCAGTGTGATGGAGGGGTTATGACGGAAACTATGTCTATCGTGCTTTTGCAGAAAAATTATTTTTACATGGCGTAGGGGTCGACCGGCTACTAACTGTCATAGGGAGGAACAACCGGATGTTTGCCGAAAATGATAGCTTTGCAGTCTCCTGTCATTTATTATACTACACCAGTGCCACCAACCGAACAGGATGTCATTACGGCTATCCGGGCGGGTAGCGAACGCGACTTTGAAGCTGTTTTCAGGCAGTATTATGCGTCGCTATGCCGGTATGCCCGTCAGTTACTCCCCGATCCTGACGAAGCAGAAGAGGAAGTACAGGCTATGTTCCTGGCTATTTGGGAAAAACGCCAAGGACTGCTTATTAGTGTATCGCTCAAGTCGTACCTGTATCGATCGGTTCATAATCGTTGCCTGAACCGACTCAAGCACGCATCCGTTCGCGATGAGCACCGGGACTATATCCAGCATATTGGGGAAGAGACGGCTGAATCGCCTGCTCAGCGGGTAATTGGTGAGGAATTGGCTCACCAGATTCAACGGGCAATTCAGAAATTACCCGAACAGTGCCGACTCGTGTTTACGCTAAGTCGGTACGAAGAGCTTCGGTACGGGGAAATTGCAGAGCAATTAGGGATATCAATTAAAACCGTTGAGAATCAGATTGGCAAAGCCCTACGTATCTTACGGGCAGAATTGAGTGAGTATTTACCCGTTGTTCTGGCGCTTGGAATGAATAATGGACAGTGGATGCTGAATCCTGGTAGCGAATTGAGCGAAGCGGATATAGTATCTATACTAACCATGTTTCATTCTTCATTGTCAATTCTTCATTTTATCTAAGCCATGGCCGATCAACATCCTATTGACGATGCCCTATTGGGCAAGTTTCTGGCCGGTGAAACGGATCCGGCTGAATCGGCGCGGGTACGGCAATGGCTTTTGAGTCGCAATGCAGGTATATCCGAACCTACGCACGACGATTTTGCCAAGTTTGAACGCATCTGGAATGCGGCTAAGCAAGGGCAGCGTGCATCGAAGAAAGGCAAAACATCGACAGACCTCGAGCAACCCGATGTGGATACCGACGCGGCCTGGAAATCGGTTCAACAGCGTATGAGGAGCATTGATGGGCGAGCCGAAAATGGGGCGGCTATCAAGCCGCTGCCCAGTCAGGTAACAGAGCCGGATAGCCTTTGGCGGCAGACTGGCTACCGGGTGGCGGCAGTGTTGGCATTGGTGGTGAGCCTGGGCTGGCTGGTTTATCAGTTTCGGTACATGGGTCACGACAATCCGGCTATTCATACGGTTACGCTGGTCACGGGCGACCGACAACTTCGAAAAACCCTGCCCGATGGTTCACGCATTGTGCTGAATCGACACTCCACACTGACTTATCCGGCCGCTTTTGCTGACGAACGACGCGATGTGACCCTGAATGGTGAAGCGTTTTTTGATGTAACCCCCGACCCAAATCGACCGTTCCGTATCCAGGCCCGGCCAACCGTTGTGCAGGTGCTGGGTACATCGTTTACTGTTCGGGCTTATGATAACAATGTCAGTGTAGCCGTTCAAACGGGTAAAGTGCGGTTTTCGAGCGGCCGCAAAGCCGTCTTGCTGACAAAAGATCAACAGGCCACGTTTGACGAGCAGACCGATACCATTCGTCGGGCAGCGCAGCTAGCGCCTAACGCCTTTGCTTACAAGACTGGCTTGCTGGTGTTTGACAATGAGCCATTGGCCAGTGTAATACAGACCATTAACCAGTTCTATAATTCGGATGTGCAACTAGCTAATGCCCGGCTGGATAATTGTCGGTTGAAAACCCGTTTCGATAAAATGTCGCTGGATGAAGTGGTGGCTGTAACGGCCGAAACCCTTGGTTTACAGGTTCGCCACGAAGGGAAATCAATAATTTTAGACGGTGCCGGATGCCGATGAATAGGGGTAAGCGACCAGATGGCTGTCTTGTCGTAAAACCACTGTTAGTAAATCCAATGCGTTATTTTCTCCTTTGCTTCTTTATTAGCCTCCGCCTGTCGGCTCAGTCGATACCTCCACTGGATCGGGTCATTTCGGTGGATATTCGCAATGCAACGCTCGACAATGCTCTTCGTCAGATCAGCCGGGCTGGCCGGTTTGAGTTCTCGTACGACCCCACCCGTATCGATGGAACTACAACGATCACGCTGCGATTAACGAACACACCCGTTCGGGAAGTGCTGAGCCGGGTATTTGTGAACCGGGTTGCGTTTAAATCCCGCGGGAACCACGTCATTCTGGTCCGTGCCGATCCGCCTGAGTCGACCCCGAAGAGTTTTCTGCTGGATGGCTATATTCTGGATGAGCAAACCGGCGAACGGATTGCCAAAGCCAGTATTTTCGAAAAAACCACGCTGGCATCTACGGTCAGCAATCCCTTTGGGTATTATAAACTACAGCTACCGACGAGTCTGGCCAATGCGCGGCTGGACGTTCGTAAACAGGATTACCTGGGCGAAACGGTGCTGATCCGATCCCGGACTTCGCACGCGGTTAACATCCGCATGACCCCTTTGCCTCCTACTACCTCATCGTCGATCCAAACCTTACCAATTCGTGTGATTGAGGATACGGTGCGCTCCGTTGAGCCACCCTTAGCTTCCGTAGCGGTCGAAGCACCTGCGCCAATGGTCGATTCAACGGCCCGCCAACCGCAGTCCGTTGTTGATAAAGGGTGGTCTGGAATTTCGAAGTTTTTTGTTTCGGCGCAACAGGCCATTCACGACATAAACCTGAGCCGTGATACGCTTTACCGGGACTGGCAGGTGTCGTTTGTTCCGTTTTTTGGCACCAACGGGCGTTTGAGCGGACGTATCAGCAACCGTTTTTCGGTCAACATGCTCATGGGCTATTCGTTTGGGGTTCGGGCGTTTGAGGTTGGAGGCTTGATGAACCTGGTTCGAACCGATGTCGATGGATTTCAGACCGCTGGTTTAGCCAATATCGTTGGTGGTCATGTCGCTGGGGTTCAGGCAGGTGGGCTTATCAACTATACGAATCACTATGTAAAAGGTGCCCAACTCGGTGGTCTGGTCAATACAGCCGGACGTTCGGTAACGGGAGCGCAGGTGGCCGGGTTGATCAACTATGCCAATCAGGAAGTTCAGGGTGCTCAGATTGCCGGATTGATTAATGTGGCTGGACGTTCGGTTAATGGTGTGCAACTGGCTGGCATACTCAACGTAGCCCGTGGCGATGTGCGTGGTGCACAGATCAGTGGTATTGTGAACGTAGCTCGCCGGGTGACAAACGGCCCTCAGATTGGGTTGATCAATCTGGCCGATACAGCAGGCAGCGTACCTGTTGGTCTCCTGAGTTTTGTCCGAAAAGGAGGCTACAAACGTGTCGAACTAGCGGCTAATGAGGTCAATCTGTTGAATGTAACCTTACGAACGGGTGTGCAGCGATTATACAATATCCTGACCGCCGGGCACAGTTTCGATCGGATAGGTAGCCCCCGACTTAGTGCCGGTTATGGTTTAGGAACGGCCTTCCGACTGTCGAAAGCCACCTTATTCAACCTCGAACTCATCGATCAGCATTTGTTCTATTTCGACGGAACGTATCCACGCGGCTGGAACAACCAGATTCGCCTGAATACCCTGATTGAAGCCCGGTTGAGTAACCATATCGCACTAGCATTCGGGCCGTCGGCCAACTGGTATTTCAGTACCGACGATCGGCCAATCCCGCTGTTGCAACCCGAAATCCTATTGGTTTCTAACCGGGCCGATGCATACAGTAATGCGCGTCACTGGGGGTGGCTTGGCCTTCAGGCTGGTTTACGGTTCTTTTAACTGCACTATAGGGGAAGAAACAATCCCGCCAGTAGCCATAATAGGAGAGGAGCTTGGTGTGAGGCAAATTTTTTTTGTCGGCGCGTAGGGGTAGAGGTATGTACGGCTGTCATGATGTCAAATGAGCTATGAATACAACCTGAATAGCTCCGAAATCTGTAAAACGACAAGTAGATTATGACAAGCACAAAATTCCTGGGCATTTCGCTCGTTGCCATCGCGCTTACTTTATCCGGCTGCTCCTTAATTCGGGAGGATGTAGGGCCTTACCAGATGGCTCAGCAAAGCTATGCACTCACCAATTTCGACCGACTGGATATGGGAAGTGCTTTTGTTATTACGGTTCAGCAGGGAACCTCTTATAGCATTTCGGTGGAAGGCGACCGACGAAATCTGGATGACCTGGAGGTGTATACGCGAAATGGTACACTCAAAGCGCAGTACCGCGTAGCCCGGAACCGCCAGTACGCTACCACGTTCCGAATTACGATGCCCAGTCTGCGCGGAGTAGATTTTTCGGGTGCGGTTCGATCAACGGTAACGGGTTTTACGAATCTGGATGGTTTCGACGTTACGTTGTCGGGCGCTTCTGAAGGCCAGTTTGATATACAGGCGGCCCGACCAACGATCAATCTATCCGGCGCTTCGGTATTGCGGATGACTGGCAAAGGGGCGTTCCTGACAGCCGATTTGTCCGGTGCTTCGAGCTTACAGGCGTTCGACTATCTCGTCGATAATGCGGGTCTGGAACTGTCGGGAGCCAGTAAAGCGAACGTTAGTGTAAACAGCAGTCTGGTAGTCGAGGCCAGTGGGGCCAGCGCCGTTCGTTATCGCGGCAAACCTGCTGTTGCTCAACGAGTAAGTGGAGCCAGTACGGTACAGAACGAATTGTAGTTTTATACGTCACTCTTATCTCTAAAAATCCCGAAGGGGACTCAGATCCTGAGTCCCCTTCGGGATTTTTAGAGATAAGAGTATGTTATTATGGCTTCGGACTAGCAGCCGCTGTACTATCCGCTTTTTGTTTCGCTTCGGCTTTGGCTTTCTTCTTGAAGAAGCCACGCAACAGGAAGTTACTCTGTGCAGCTTTCAGGTCTTCATTCAGTAGCTCCGTTCCTTTACTTAAGTTACGAAGCGTGACCTGTAGATTGGTTGCTGTTTCCTTGTCGGTCAGCAGGATACCAAGCGGGCTGTTGGTATTGTTCAGCTTATCCGATGCCCGGTTCAGGTTGATCGATGTTTGCCGTAAAGTAGCCACGCTTTGATCGGCAGCAGTTACAGTCGATTCGAATCGGGTGGCGGCCCGGCTCAGGCGTCGAAATACCGTTGTATCGGTTACTAATTCGTTCGCCAGCGTTCCTTTCGTATTCAGTTTGGCGGCAAACTGCGCCACTGAACCCGTCACCCGAACGGTATTGTCGGACGCTTTTTCCAGATTGACCATAGCCCGTTTGAAATTGTCGGCAACGATCGAGTCGGTCAGAACTGCCCCTACGGTGCCTTTCCCACGTCTTAAATTGCCAACCAGTTCTTTAAAGTCATTGGTCACTTTCAGGAGGTTATTGTTGTTTTCCTGTAAAGTTGCCATGATTTGATCCGAACTTAATGCCTCGGTGGTTTTCAGTCGGTCACCATCTTCAACTTCGGGCTGGCTTGTGGTCCCGCCGGCAATCACAACGATTTTATTCCCGATCAGGCCATCGGAACTAATGGAGGCTGAAGCATCTTTCCGAATGAATTGCTTGGAGCTTTCCTCAATATTCATGTCAACTTCTACCTGTGAGTTGCTCACGAAGCTAATGCGCTTAACCGTACCGATTTTAACACCGGAAAACCAGACGTTGTTGCCGTTCTTCAAGCCACCAACGTCTTTAAAGAGCGCAATAAGGCGAACAGTACTGGTGAAGCGCTTTTGCTGGCCACCCAGTACGAATATTCCCGCGATCAGGATAATAATGCCCAGTAGGACGAATATGCCTACGACCACGGAGCGTTTTGTCGATTCAGTACTCATTTCTAGTATAAGTGGAGTCAGTGAAAGTGGTGTAGTATATGCAGTTAGTGTAATCAGTGAAGTCTGTAAAATGTTTAAATTCTTCACTCTTTACCCCTAATCCACAAATTTGTAATCATAAAATTGCTGTATACGTTCGTCTTTGTCGGCAAATACCTCATCGAAGGTGCCCACCCGCGCAAATTTGCCATCCAGCAGCATGGCAATTCGGTCGCCGGTAGTTTTAGCGCAGGTCAGATCGTGGGTGATGATAATCGAAGTGGCGCCGAGCCGCTCCTGCACGTCGTTGATCAGATTGTTGATTTCCACACTGGTAATGGGGTCCAGCCCAGCCGTTGGCTCATCATACAGCATAATCTCCGGCTTCAGAATCAGCGTACGGGCAATACCAATCCGTTTCCGCTGCCCACCCGACAGTTCGGCAGGCATCTGGTCGATGGTTTGTGCCAGACCAACATCGTCCAGCGCTTTTTTGACGGCCTTATCGATTTCGCCACGACTCAGGTTGCGAACGTTTCGCACCAGCGGGAATTCCAGATTTTCGCGGATGCTCATGCTGTCATAAAGGGCACTGCTCTGGAACGAAAACCCTACCTTCTGGCGAAACTCATCCAATTCTTTACCACCTAGTGTTTCCACATCCTCACCCAGAATAATTACTTTCCCGGCATCCGGTTTGAGCAGACCGACCATGATTTTGATCAGAACCGATTTTCCTGTTCCCGACCGGCCCAGCACCACCACGTTTTCCCCTTTATTCACCTCTAAATCAACCCCACGCAGCACGTGCAAACTGCCAAAGGACTTTTTCAATCCTTTGATTATAATAACGGGTTCATTTTTCTTTTCGCTCATAGTTTAATGATTGAATGATTGAATGATAGAATGATTGAATAGCTGTCGCCCATTATTAATTCAATCATTCAATCATTCAATCATTCTAAATTGTTTAACTGCCCCGAATGGCGGATACGATTTGTAGCGAGAGTAATTCTTCAATAAAAACCAGGAACATGGCGGTTACTACCGACGAGTTGGCCGCTTTACCGACTCCTTCGGTTCCTTTTGAGGAGTGATATCCTTTATAGCAACCAACCATGCCGATGGTGAAGCCAAACACAATGGATTTGATGACCGACGAAAAAATATCGAGGTAGGTGATGGCCCCAAAAACCTCCTGAATATAGGACGTAAAACTCGTTTGCTCGTTGGCATTTACATTTAGGAATGCCCCGATCAACGCCACAAAAATGGTGTACATCGTTAGTAACGGAATGGTGAACGAGGTAGCCAGTACGCGGCTCACGACCAGAAACTTAAATGGATTCGTTCCCGACACTTCCATCGCGTCGATCTGTTCGGTAACGTTCATGGAACCGATTTCGGCACCGATGCTGGACCCAACTTTACCAGCGGCAATCAAAGCGGTTACCAGTGGGCCCAGGGCCCGGACAACGGCAATGGCTATGAGCGAAGGGAGCCAGGAGGTAGCGCCAAACTCCGACAGCGATGGTCGCGACTGATTGGTGAACACCATGCCGGTTATAAACCCGGTGGTTGAAATCAGCAGGAGCGATCGATAACCAACTTCGTAGCATTGGCGGATGATCTCCTTAAATTCGTAGGGGGGGACAAACACTTCCCGAAAGAAGCGCCCAATGAAAGCGGCCACATCGCCCAAATTCAAAAAAAACTGGTCTAACTTTCGTGTAGTGACAGGCCGGCCAGTAGCCTGTTGGGATTTATTGGCGTCCGATTGCATTCAACAGGTGGAAAAGTAGATTAATGCCAAAAACGGGCTTATCAGAAACATAGGATTACGTATACCCATATAACTGATTTGTTGAGCCGTGGTTTTATTTTGGCAAAAGTAGTCGAAGCGCAACAACCTGTTGCGCTTCGACTAATCAATTCCAGAAAGTTTATAGGAGCGAATTAGGCTGCCTGTTGAAAGCCAATGGGTTGCCAGGCCCGGTAGGCTGTCTGGGGAGCAGGAGACAGAAACGAGGAGTAGTCATTGGGGCGCGACATGACTTCTTTATAAAGCAATACTCGGTAGAGGTAGTAGCGAGTTTCGCGAGGCAGGTTCATTCGGTAATAATCCCGATGTGCATACCGTTTGAGCTGATTTTTGATTAGGCCCGGTCCCGCATTATACGCAGCCGCTACCAGCGACCAGGAACCTAACTGCGAGTACAAGGCTCGTAAGTACCGACAGGCGGCATCGGTTGCTTTCTGGACATTGAATCGTTCATCGACCCGTTTGCCAACTTTCAGACCCAGGTCACGGGCAGTGCCCGGCATGAGTTGCCAGTAACCAGCCGCACCAACCCGTGATACTGCCCTGGGGCGGAGCGCACTTTCGGCCAGGGGGATATAACGAAAATCGTCAGGGATATCGTACTTAGCCAGAATTGGGTCGATGATCGGGAAGAACGAGTCGGCACGTTGTTGCAGGTTACCCAGATCGCTGGCGTGGGAACGGAACAGCGTAAAAACATGCTTCCACCGATCCACCACATCCGACTGGTCGAGTGGTAAGCATTCTCCGCAAAAATTTACATCAAGTAAGGGCAGGTCAGGGGCGGTAGCTAGTGCCGGTTTTAAGAACGTTTCTGCTGTCGGTCGAAAATGGTGCGATGCCGTTGCATCGGATTTAGCCACAACAGTAGCTTTGGACAGTAGCGAAACGGGGTTCGCATTCAGAGGAATGAATTTCGCGGCAATTGCGACAGCCGGACGGAACGCGGCCATTAAAACTGAAAATCCAAGACGCTTTAACAAGACTAAATTCAGGATGGTAATGAGTGATAACGATTTTGGCCTTGATTTAGTGCTCTGATAATCAATCATATATAAGAAATGACGTATTGGTAAAATAGGATTTTTCAAGGTGTTGCCAACGAAAGCTACTGGCAATCAGTGGCTTTCCAATTAAATCGTGCTAACGTATAAAGTTGAACCGTTTGACAGAAAAAAGGGTGATGGCCCTGTTAAAAATTCCTAACTTTCGGCTGCCTTATCCCGTTGCTCAATGAATGAGGAAGTAGGTAGCGACTTATGATTGAAATCGGACGAATAAATACGTTGACGGCGCTTCGGCAAACCAGTGTCGGGTTTTTCCTTGGGGATCTGTCGGATCGAAAAACGCAGGATTTTAACAATGATATTCTCCTGCCCAATAAATATGTGCCCGAAACACTGGAAGTTGACGATGATATCGATGTATTTGTGTACACCGACTCCGAAGATCGTCCCATTGCCACAACCTTAACCCCCGCCATCCAGCGTAATGAGTTTGCCACATTGCAGGTAGTTTCGATAACCAGTGCCGGGGCCTTTCTGGACTGGGGACTGGAAAAAGACCTGCTCGTGCCCCATCGCGAACAGGCCCGACCCATGCAGGTGGGGGAGTGGTATGTGGTGTTCATGTACCTGGACCGGCGCACCAACCGGCTGGTAGCATCGAGCAAGGTAAGCCGGTTTCTGGACCCGGATGTCAGTGAATTACAGGAAGGTGACGAAGTGCAGCTACTAGCCTACGAAACCACGGATCTGGGTGTGAACGTTATCATTAACAACCGCTACAAGGGGCTGATTTACGCCAATGAAATTTTCCGAACCGTACAATCGGGAGATCCGCTTATTGGCTACATCAAAAACATTCGCGACGATGGCCTGGTCGATGTAAGCTTACAAAAGGCTGGTTTCGAGAACGTAGAGCCCAATGCCCAGCGCATCCTGACGCTCCTGAAAGTCGAGAACGGGTTTCTGCCGCTGACCGATAATAGCCCACCCGAGGAGATTTATAAAGCGCTTGAAATGAGCAAAAAAACCTTCAAAAAAGCCATCGGAACCCTCTATCGCGAACGGAAAATTGTGCTCGAAGAGAAAGGAATACGTCTGGTTTAGTAGGCTTATTGACGGTTTTTTTTGCTGGTTGGGAGTCATCGCCGTTTGCGTAACTACTTGTTGCTCAGGCGGTGGGTTATCGCTTTATTTTTCATTTAGAAGCTCATCAAGGACTTGTTTGAGTCGGTTGTTATCAGCATTCAAACTCAGCGACTTTTGATACATAAGGATAGCTTCTGCTTTCTTGCCACTTTGTTGTAAAATTTCGGCGTAACTGTTATAAGGTTGCCATGCCTGAGGTTCGGCAAACGTTAGAAGTTTAAGCGTCTCCAAAGCCTGATTTGTATAGCCATGTAGCATAAATTGACGGCCAGCATAATCTAGCTCTGCCGGTGAAAATGAATAGTTAGCTGTATCCGCTTTTACGACAAGAAAGCGTGCTGCTCCGTAGTCGGGGCCCCGTTCGAACAGAGCTTTGGCATAGTGTTTCGCCACCGATTTTTTTCCGGAAGCCAATGGCTGATTCATCAGGAGCCTGAGTGCATTTTCGCCTGATTCCTGTACGCCTTCGCATTCGGCATTGTTCAGAATCACCACGGTTTGCTGCCGGGTAAGATTTCGTAGGAAAAGTGTACTGCCACCTGGAATAAACCCTGAATGCCAGACCAGTTTGTTGGTGGTGGTATCCTGTCCCACAAACCAGCCCAATCCGTAACTTACCTTGCCAGGTTCTACGTCTGCCAGATTTCCATTCGTTAATCGAGTTGCTGTATACGCCTTGCTAAGTGTTTGAGCTTTTAAAAGTCGTCCCTCATTCAGGGCCTTGTCAAATGCCAGCAAATCATTAGCCGTACTGGCTATAAAACCTAATCCCCGTAATCCCCCAAAATTGACCAGAAGTGGCTGATAACGTTTCATGGTATCCACCCATTGGAGTTGGGACGAGAAGAATACAGGCTGATAGTTTTCGGCTCGTTTAGTATCAGGTTTGGTTTTGGGAATAGAAAAAGGGTACGTATTGGGCATTGAGGCCACCTTCCATATATGTTGAGCGACATACTCATCGAAAGGCATGGCGGTGAGTTTTTCGATGAGGATCGCTAACACACAATATCCCGGATTGGAATAACTCCAACGCTCACCCGGTTCGAATTGAAGTTTTCCAAATCGTTTAAGAGCGGGTATAACATCCACATTTGTCAGGATTCGCTTTGGGTCTTCGTGAATATAGGGGTCAAAAATTTGCAGGTCGGCTAACCCGGATGTGTGAGAGAGCAGTTGCCGAATGGTAATGGTGGCAAATGGAAAATCAGGAAGATAGTTGATCAGCGGATCATCAAGCTTGATCTTGCCTTGCTCGTAGAGTTGTAAAACAGCAACGGCTGTAAACGTTTTTCCGATAGAAGCCAGTTGAAAACGGGTATCGTTCCGATTGAGTAATTTATCGTTCACTCGGGCAAGCCCAAACGATTTCTGGTAAACAATTTTGCCTTGTTCAGCAATCAAGACATTGCCATTCAGACGCTGTTCGTTCTGTAAGCTGGTAAAGAGGCTATCCAAACGCTGACTCGTCGGTTGAGCCACTGTAGGCAATTGATAGATGAACAGTAAACTGATCAGAAGTGTAAAACATGCACTCCAGGACCTGTTTCGTTTAGTAAACGACCAGTAACTTGATTGTAATTGATGAGGTTGCATAAGTTCAGTAAGGGTAAATTATTAATTCAACTTTTGTAGAACAAATGGCTTGCCAATAGCCTGTATGTAATGTTATGGGGTTTATTGTCAGGGTTTTAGGTCTTTTTGGCTTTTAGCCAAGCTGTCCAGTTCTGGACAGTATACGTTCGCTTACGGACATACCTGCCTCATGCTTAGCCTAATTTTAATGATCAGTAAGTACCATTTTTAACCAAACATTAACCCTCGCTTTAAGCCTGCTTCAGGCTGCCTGACGTTTTTTGTATGGTCAGCAAGAGGTTCCATTGGCGGTTGGATTCCAACAGAATTTTCGCCGGAATTGGAACGGATTGCTGGTCAAGAATACAACAAATCGTACTTGAAACAGAAGACAGTTAATGCCTTCATTAGCAGTCATGAAAGCGTTCATTCAACTCCCCGCCAAAGCGCTGTTGCTTGCCATTGGATTAGCTGGGGCTGGTTTACATCCCTCCTTTGCGCAAGTAACCGAACCCGAACAGCAATCGGCTCCCGTAACCGATCAAGCGATTATATCGGCCATTGCCCCGTACCGCGACGATGTTCGTCGATCTATTCTACTGGCCAGCCAGCAACCTCAGGTATTGACGGCGCTGGCTCAGCAACGTGCCAACAGTGAGCAGGCCTTTGTGAATCTAATTCAAACCTATGGACAGAAGAAACAGGCCTGGTTTTATGACATCGCCCGGTTTCCGGATGTGATGCACGCGCTGGCAACCCTGCCTGCCGGAACCAGCGAATCGTCGGTGAAAGACCTGACGAAAAACCTGCCTGCCGATTTGCAGGAAACCGCCTGGAAACTGTATCGCCATCATCACGATGATCTGGTGCAGGTCGATAACCTGAATCAACAGGCCGACCTGGCGTTCGATAACCTGATCGACCCACTGGATATTCCAACGCAGAATGCCTTTCGACAATTGATTAACATGCCGGACGTGCTGACTCAACTGACCGATCAGATCGATAAAACGACCCGGCTGGGCGAAGCCTACCGTGCGAACCCAGATCAGGTTACCAAAGATTTGACAGCTTTGCATGATAGCCTGGCCGTACAGAACCAGCAGGAACTGGCCACCTATCAGAATGAACTGAATAACGATCCGCAGGCCAAACAGGAATTGCAACAGGCTGGGCAGGCCTATGCACAGGCCAATGGGTACAATACGGGCATCAACCCGAACCCGGCCTGGGTGAATAGTTCGTATTATTATCAGAACCCGTATCCATTCTGGTTTGGGTATCCGTACTGGTACGCATCGCCACTCTGGTATCCATCGGCCTGGTGGTATGGAACGGGCTTCTATTTTGGACTTGGTGGCAACATGGTCATGTTCGGTTTGCCGTCGCTGGGCTTCTCGAACTGGTTCTTCACCACAGGCCGCTACGCTTACCCGCATCTGTATAACCGTTTCAACAATTACTATGTCCGCACCATTGGTGAACGACATGTTTGGGCACCAGCCAATGCCGGGTTTATGTCAGCTGCTCATCGCGCCTTTGGTTCAGGTATACCCAACGCCCGTGCCAACTGGCTGACTAATCCAGGTCAATACAGCCGATCGGGTAATTGGAACAATGCAGGTTCTGCGCGGGTAGCATCGCCTGGCCGTTATCAGGGCGCTAACGCCAATACATACCACTCACAGGCCTGGGGAGGTGCATCCCGGTCATTTGGGGGGGGCGGATTTAGTGGTGGAGGCTTCCATGGTGGTTTTGGTGGTGGCGGTGGTTTCCACGGTGGCCGTCGTTAATAAAGCGGTGGATTGATGCAAACTTACTGTTTGCATCAATCCACCGCTTTCTGTAATTGAATACTACCCTTTCTGGTAAGTTGGTGGAGAAGTTTTTCTAATTTCGCGCCAATAATTACCACTATGCATATACTCATCGTTGAAGATGAAGCGTCGATAGCCGGTTTTCTTCGGAAGGGACTGGAAGCGAATGGCTTTCATGTTCAGATTGCCTCCGACGGACTTATGGGGCAAAAAATGGCCCTCGATTATCCCTACGATCTGATTATTGCTGATGTCAATCTACCCCGGCAAAATGGCCGGGACATGGTAGAAATTCTTCGTAGACAGAAGGTCGATACCCCGATTCTGATGCTCAGCGCACTGGGGACTTCCAACGATATTATTACCGGACTGGATGTAGGGGCCGACGATTATCTGGTAAAGCCTGTCCAGTTCGATATCCTGATGGCTCGCGTGCGGGCGTTGACACGGCGTCATACCGGACGCCTGAATTCGGAACCAACGCTGGTGGTTGGGGATCTGGTACTCAATCAGGACGAGCGTACCGCCAAACGGGGCAGCCGGCCCATCAATCTGACCGCCAAAGAGTTTCAATTGCTCGAGTACCTGATGCAGAACCAGGGCCGCGTCGTGTCCCGCGCTTCCATTGCCGAACAGGTTTGGGATATGCAATACACCATGAGCAGTAATTCGATTGAAGTATATGTGGGGATTCTGCGCAAAAAAATTGACCAGCCCGGCTCCCCCCAACTGATCCATACCGTTATTGGCGAAGGCTATGTACTGCGGGCACCGTAAACAGTGTCTCTAATGTTAGTAAGTAGTCATTTGATTGTCATTAAGTGGTCATTGATCATTATTCGTCGTACGGCAAATTTTTCATTTACAATAAACGCCAATCAATGACCACTTAATGACTCTTACTTATCGTTCCAGTTTGAATCCCTTATCTACCCTTACGCGCTGCGGTCGGTTGGCCACATCCCAGCCCGTGAGATAAATCCACCGGGCAATACGCGTCACCTTTGCCGTATTGATGCGGTCGGGCTCGTCTTTTGGGGTATGGTAGTCGGTATGCAGAAGCGTTGTGAAGGCAATGGCTGGCACATTCGCACGGGCGTAGGGGAGGTGGTCGGAACGGAAATACCAGCCTTCGGGATGATCGGGTTTATCCCACAGCGTGTCGAGTTTAAAATGCGCTTCCGACTGATTGACTGCCAGCGCTGCATTGACCAGATCCGTTGAATTGCGATGCGGAGGCTGCTGACCCAGGATGCAGGCACTGTCAGGCGCGTTTCGGCCAATCATTTCCGCATTCAAAACGGCCACGATGGATTCTTTGGGTACGGTCGGTTTGTCGACATAATACCGGGAGCCCAGCAAACCGCGCTCTTCGGCACCGTGAAAAACAAACAAGGCCGAACGTTTGCCGGGCTTCTGGGCGAATGCCCGCCCAATAGCCATGGTCGCTACACATCCACTGGCATTATCGTCGGCCCCGTTCCAGATCGAATCCCCGGCAACGGCCCGCCGAACACCATCATGGTCCTGGTGTGTGCTGAACAACACATACTCATTCTTAAGCGTGGGGTCCGTGCCCGGAACCTTGGCAACAATATTGACCGATGGATAACTGAAACTTTCTACGTTAACGACATTGGTAAATTGTTGCCCCGGCTGTTTGATCCAGGAAAGCGCACTACTTGGGAGCCAAACGGTGGGCGCCTGCGAAAATACGCGGGTATTGGCTCCACCGGGTAAATCGTATCGGCCCCGTTCCAGACCCGTAGTCCAGCGGTCGAAATAGAATTGGGCATCGGCATTGGAAATCCAGACAACGGCGAGTGCCCCGGCTTTGACGAGTTCGGCAGCCCGTCGGTTCATCGTGCCCGTCAGGAACCGACGGTAACTCAGTTCGGCCGGGGGCGTTCCCGAAAATTCCAGGGCTACCGCTTTCCCTTTAATATCTACGTTGGCGAGTTCTTGGGGTGTACCTTTCCCAACAAAGACCAGTGGGGCATCGACCGATGCAATGGCAGGAGCCAGAATAAACGCATCCTGCCCATGCGTAAGAGTATGATTACCAATGTTGAGTCGGCTGGTTTCGGTGATGCGGGTACGTTGAATATGAAAAAACTGGAAAAAAGTGCCGTCGTCACCGGCAGGTTGGAGGCCCATTGCCCGAAGCTGGTCAGCAATCCAGACCGAGGCTTTGAGCTCATCGAGAGACCCCGCTTCCCGGCCCCGAAAGTGATCACCCGCCAGGGCAAACAGATCCCGTTTAATGTCGCTTTCTTTAATAGCCGATACCGCGTTGCCCGTCTGCGTGGCTTTTGATTGGGCCTGGCTTGCGATCGAAGGGCCTACTGCCAGGAGGGCCAACGCGAGGGAAAGCCGCTTCAGCCCTGTTTGTTTGTTGAGAAGAATCATGGTTGTATTGTCTGACTACGTTTTGGAGGAGAGCAAATCTACATAGCACAGCGATTCCCTGGGTCAGTTCGCAGCGATAAAACCTTATATTAGGGGACAAACAACCGACTATGAAACGAACTCTCCTCTTAGTACAAGCACTCGCTGTTTTGTGCCTACTCTCCCTTAGTGAGCAAACAGCCCCGGCCCAATCCAGAAAAGCACCTATTGACCCAGTGAGCCGTTATGATGCCTACATCCAACAGGCCGTTAAAGACTGGAATGTGCCGGGCCTGACGGTTACGGTCGTAAAAAATGGAAAAACCCTGCTCAAGAAAGGCTACGGCGTCCGGGAGCTAGGCAAACCGGGCGCTGTGGATACGCAGACGCTCTTTGCCATGGCCTCGACTACCAAAGCCATGACAGCCGCCTGCCTGGGTATGCTTGTCGATGAAGGTAAACTGCACTGGGATGACCTAGTTGTAAACTACCTGCCCGATTTTCAGTTCTATGACCCGGCCG